>Ga0209061_1000590_pt1 | contig 84070 bp, 68 predicted proteins | sample Coa_R1_10_FD_187157 | JGI IMG/M metagenome (GOLD analysis project Ga0209061, IMG submission 187157) | Surface soil microbial communities from Centralia Pennsylvania, which are recovering from an underground coalmine fire - Coalmine... | ecosystem: Environmental > Terrestrial > Soil >...
CGGGAGAGCCAGAGTGTAGCAAAAGTGGTGAACACTGGCGACCAGCAGCGGTGTGAGACGAACATTTGCCGGAAGGCTCCGGGCGTCGAATGGCTGTGGCAGGCGGGATTTCCCTGTACGAACTGACGGTATTCTGCTATACTGGAAAGCGTATTTTTACTGCTTCTGGCAAATATATTAAGAGAGTGTCCGAGGCTCACACTATCCTGGAGATCCGGCGAGCGCCGCAGGTGCGAGCCTGCTATGGGGCAGCAAATCAGACACACTCTAAGGAGAGACGCTATGCCTGTAGATATAAGTGATATTGAACGCATTGTGGCGCAGCAGGAAAAGTGGCGCCAGACAGAGACGATCAACCTGATCGCCAGCGAGAACACGCCGAGTGCTGCTGTGAGGCGTATACAGAACTCGGACTTCATGGGCCGCTATGCCGAGGGGCACCCCAACGAGAATGGAAAGGTTAACCGCTACTATCAGGGAACGCAGTACATTGATCAGGTCGAGCGGATGGCGCGCGATGAGATCTGTGAACTCTTTGGCGCGAAGCAGGCCGATGTACGCCCGATCAGCGGGAATGCGGCCAACACCGCTATCGCCCTGGGCTACCTGCGCGGCGGCGATACCGTGATCGCCAATTCAACCGATGCCGGCGGGCATATCAGCCACGGTCCCGTGGGCGTGATTGGCCGCCGCATCCAGAATCGCGGCCAGGTGCTCAAGCTGGGCAGCGAAAAATCGGTCCATCTCCACTATTTGCCGCTGACCGAGGATCACTATCACGTCGATAGTCAGAAGACCATCGAGTTGATCGACCAGCTCTCGCCGCAGCTTGTGATTATGGGCAAGAGCCTCTTCCTCTTTCCCGAACCGGTATCCGAGGTAGCCGCCTTCTGCAAAACCAGGAATATCCCCCTGCTCTACGATGGCGCGCACGTTCTGGGGCTGATCGCCGGCGGCCAGTTTCAGGATCCGCTGCATGAGGGCGCGACGTGGATGACGGGGAGCACGCACAAGACCTTTCCCGGCCCGCAGCGCGGCGTCATCCTGGGTAATCTCGACGCCGAGGATGAAAAGAAATACTGGCCCGCCGCTGATCGAGGCGTCTTCCCTGGATCGTCCAGCAACCATCACCTCTACTCGCTCCCCGCACTGGTCGTGGCTATCCGCGAGATGAAAAAATATGGCCGCGCGTATGCGGAGCAGATCGTGCGCAACGCTCAGGCGCTTGGCCGCTATCTTGACGAACTGGGCACCCCGGTAGAGGCGCGCGAGTTTGGCTACACCCAGAGCCACATGATCGCCGTCAACGTCGCGCAGTGGGGTGGTGGCGTCGAGGTTGCACAACGTCTGGAACAGAACGACATCATCCTCAACTACAATATGCTGCCCGGCGACGCCGATCCGCGCAACCCTTCCGGCCTGCGCGTTGGCGTGCCCGAAATGACGCGCTTCGGCATGGACGAGCAGGCGATGGGCGAGCTTGCCCAGTTGTTGCACGACGGCATTCGCGGCAAGAACGTGAAAGATGCCGTGCATGCACTGCGTGCCCGCTATATCGAAATGAAATATGTATAAGCAATAACAGATATCACCGGCATAGCCGGTGATATCTGTTATTGCTTATACATGGTTATTTAAAGCCAAAGGCGTAGAGCTTATAATCGCCGGAGCCGACGTAGATCATGCCGTTGGCAACGGCGGGCGAAGAATTCATAAACGTGCTCACGATATTCGCGGATGGCGCGATTGCCGGCGCGGCACCGAAGGACCAGAGTGGGCGGCACTGCCCCGTGCAGGCAGCGTTGAAGGCGTACAGCGTGTGACTGCTGCCGCCGACGAAAACGAGGCCCCCGGCGATGGTCGGCGAAGAGAAGGCGCTCTCTCCGACAATATAGACCGCGCCCGGCCTGCACTGCTGCTCACAGGAGGCAGGAAAAGCATAGAGCCTGCCATCAGCCGAACCGGCGTAAACGATGCCATTCGCGACAGCCGGAGAAGTGATGATCGCCGCCCCAACGCTATAGGACCAGAGGGGCCGGCAATCTTTTACGCAAGAGGCGCTGAAAGCATAGAGCCTGCCATCAGCCGAACCCACGTAGACGCTATGGTTAGCCACAGCGGGCGAGGAAAAAGTGCTGTCGCCAACGGGATAGGACCAGAGGGGTTGGCAATTCTGTTTACAAGTGGCACTGAAAGCGTAGAGCCTGCCGTCGGCCGAACCCGCATAGACCATATTGCCAGAGACAGCCGGAGAGGAAGCGATCACGTCACCGGTAGTGTAGGACCAGAGTGGCTGGCAACTCCGTGTGCAGGAAGCACTGAAAGCATAGAATTTATGGTCGGCGGAGCCAACGTAGACCATGCCATGCGCGATAACTGGGGACGCGTCGATCACATCGCCGGTAGTGTAGGACCAGAGTGGCCGGCAGTTCTGCTTGCAGGAGGCGCTGAAGGCGTAGAATTTATGATCGGCGGAGCCAACGTAGAGTATGCCGTGAGCAACGGCGGGAGAGGAATCGATGACTTCGCCGGTGGCATAGGACCAGAGTGGCCGGCAGTTCTGCTTACAGGAGGCGCTGAAGGCGTAGAGTCTGTGGTCTGCGGAGCCGACATAGATCATACCGTTAGCCACGACGGGGGATGAGCCGATGATGTTGCCAGTGGGATATGTCCAGAGCAGCGCGAGGCGCGAGACACTGGCGGGCGTGATGACTTTCTCATACGGGTTCCAATGCGTGTGCGCAGCATCGAAGCCGAACATCACGCCGTTAGCGGCTGTCACACTGGCATACATGCGGGCCGCGCTCGCGGCGCTGGCTTCTGGATTGAGCAGGGACGCAAGTGCGCCGGAGAAAGTGAAATAGAGTAATATGCCGGCACATATGAGCAGTACAGGTGCGGTGAGAAGAAATAGTGGGCGCCGTGAGCGTCGAGCCGCCGGGCTGGTAGCAGATATTTGCTGATCCTGCGGCTGTCCCGCAAGTGTTGTGCCCGGGGCCATCGGCTGCGATGGAGCGCTCATACGATGGGGTGAGACAACCGGTGCGTGCTCTGTCGTCTGCATGGCCTCTTCGAGCGCTGCCGCAAACGTGCGCATATCGGCAAAACGCTGCTCCGGGTCTTTCTCCAGCGCTTTCAGTACCACACGTTCAACCGCTTCTGGGATCGTTGGGACGCGCGGACGTAAAGGAGGAGGTGGCGTTTCCTGGTGCTGCGCGATGAGGTCCCACCCTTTGCCCTGGAAAGGGAGCGCGCCGCAGAGCCATTCATAGACGCAGATGCCCAGAGCATACTGATCGCTGGCCGGGCGCGGCTTTCCACGGATCTGCTCCGGCGCGATGTACGACATGGAGCCGGCCAGGTCCTGCGTGTCCAGCGAAAGCTCTGAATGGGCGATGGCCGCGACGCCAAAATCCCCGAGCAAAACCTGATCCCTTTCCCCCAGCAGCATATTCTGGGGCTTGACATCGCGATGGATGAGCCGCGCGTCGTGGGCATACTGAAGTGCTGACGCAAGTTGCCGGACATACGAGCGTATCTGGGGAAACGAGACGAGTGAGCCTGGCGGGTGGCGCTGGCGCAGCGTCCCGTTGGGAGCATACTCCATGACCAGAAAAGGAATGCTCTCCTCGATTCCGAAATCGAGAAGCTGCACAATATTGGAATGCTTCAAGCGGAACATGTTACGGGCTTCGCGGATAAAATATGCTGTCGTATCGGTATTGGGAGTCGTGCGTATGTTGAGCAGCTTGATGGCTACAGGCGTCTGGTGGCGGATATGCTCGCCGAGATAGACCTCTCCGAAGGCGCCCCTCCCTAAGAGACGCAGCAATCGATACTCGTCTAACCGTTTCCCCTCACGGTTTTCCATAGTAGACATTCCCTTCTTGCTAAGAAGTAGATTGCTATTTTAAGAAGTGGGCAGAAGGAAAAATCGGAAACACCCCGCGCCCCGCCAGGAACTGCTGTTCCTGAACTTCATCTAAAGCGCGAATCCTCCCATATATTGCGCCCCGGTCCCGGCTGGCTGCCAGTTTGAGCCGTCCCACCACTTATGATAGACGGCGTGGTCCTGTCCCACCACGAAGGTATCGATGCGCAGCGGCCCCCAGGATACCGAGGAAACGTTGGAGTGTGCATTGTGCTCCTGGTCGTCGAAGGCCGGGTCCCATCTGTTCAGCGCCCACCATTTAAGGTGGACGGAATTGTCCTGCTGCACGATGAAGGTATCGAGGAAGCCGGGCTTGCGCGAAACGCACGAGACATCTGAGATCACGGTCCCACCGAGATATTCATAAGTATTCAAACCGGGCCGCCAGTGTGTGCCATCCCACGTTTTATGATAGAGAGCATGATCCTGCTGGACGACGAATAGATCAATGCGATTGGCTCCCCATGATATAGCAGAGATATTGGAAATGACATTCCCTCCCAGGTCCTCATAAGAATCGGGCGTAGGGAGCCAGCGCGAGCCATTCCACCATTTGTGATAGATCGTGTGGTCACTGCCGACGAAAAAGATATCGATGCGGCCCGGCGCCGGCGCTACCGGGGCGATGTCGGATGTGGCGTAACCCCCAAGATCCTCAACAGGGAGCCAGTGCGAGCCGTTCCACCACTGATGATAGACAGCGTGATCGCGCCCGACGAAAAACAGGTCGAGGCGCCGGGATCCGTGGGCAGCCACGGCGGAGACGTTGGAGATGGCATAGTCGCCGAGGCGTTCGTAGGAAGTTGCGCCGGGAAGCCAGCCCGATCTGACCAGCCATTTGTGATAGATGGCGTGGTCGCGCCCGACGAAAAAGATATCGACGCGGCCCGGCGTCGGCGAGACCGAGGTGATGCTGGAGATGGCGTAGCCGCCGAGATCTTCATAGCCGGTGAGGGATGGCTGCCACTGTGTCCCATCCCACCATTTATGATAGATAGCGTGATCCTGCCCTACAATAAAAAGATCCGCGCGGTTCTCTCCCCATGACACCGATGATACGCCGGAAGCAAAACCGGCAGGCATGTCGGGAGCCGTCGTTCGATTCTGACCGGCGAGAGCCGCGCCGCCTGGGGAGAGACCTGTTACGATCAGCATTATCGTCGTCAGAGCCAGGCATAGCAGTTTTGGCAACGCGCGAGTCCTTTCCGCTTGCAGCTTAGAAATATGTAACCTTCCATGTGTAGTTGCGCGGTTTATTGCGCTATCAGACCGCTCTAAAGGGCCGACGAGATGCGATAATGCAGTTTAAGTTTTTTAACCGATAACTTCGAGCGCGCGTATTCTCGAATGTAAAAGGTAAAGAGCATCATCGCGCGGCTACGCATGGAGAAATACCCACTCTGAATGCTTTTTTCTTTGCTGGAATTTTAACATAAATGGGAAGCGCTGTACTCAATGTACCCCCATCTACTTATATAGACGAAGCAGGTTGCATCGATATAACGTTTAAGCGGGCGGTAACTAATCAGGTCTTCCCATTCCCTGACGGCTCAGCGCCTGCGGCGCCTGGCAAGCGTGAGTGGTGAATGGGTGGCCCCACCCACTCACCACTCACGGGCAGGCCGTTGAAGGTGGCAAGAGGACAGGATGGCCTTGACCTGCTCAATGGCTGATTCGTCGTTGGGAGCAAGAGCTACTCTGTTCGTGCCTGATGTGATTGTAACAGATCGATCAGCCATTGCTCGTCGTGGATGGGAACGCCGGCCTTCTGGGCCTTTGTCAATTTGGAGCCGGGATCTTCTCCGACGATCAGGTGGCTCAGCGACTTGCTGACGCCGGTGGCAATCGTGCCGCCAAGCTGCTTGATGGCCTCCTCGGCGGCTGAGCGCGTCATGCTCTGAAGGCGCCCGGTGAGCAGGAAGGTCTGCCCGGCCAGCGGGCCATCGCTCCCCTGTCGCTCCTCCGTCATATTGACTCCGGCCTGGCGCAGCCGTTCGATGAGCGCGCGGTTCTCCGGGTCTTGCAGCCATTGGTAAACGCTGTGACCAATCTTGGGGCCGATACCCGGTATCCCGACAATCTCCTCTTCGCTGGCTGCCAGCAGCCGGTCCATGCTGCCAAAGGCCCCGGCAATGATCTGCGCCGTCTTCTCGCCCATATAGCGGATGTTGAGGCCAAAGAGCAGGCGCGAAAGCGAGCGATGCTTGCTGGCCTCAATAGCGGCGAGCATATTATCGGCGCTTTTATCTTTGATGCCTTCGAGACTAAGAAGCTGATCGCGCGTCAGGCTGTAAAAATCGGCGACGCTTTGAATATAGCCGGCGTCGATCAGTTGCAGGCAGGTCTTCTCGCCAATCGTATCGAGATCCATCGCACCCTTTGAGACGAAGTGGGTGATGCTCTCATAGTTGCGCGCGGGACATTGCGTATTGGGGCAGTAGGCCATAGCCTGGTCTGGAATGCGGACAATGGGCGTGCCGCAGCGTGGACAGCGCTCCGGCAGGTGGTAGACCTCCTCGGCTCCGGTCCGCCGCTCGACGATGGGCTTGACCACCTGCGGGATCACCTCGCCCGCGCGCTGCACCAGCACCCAATCGCCGATGCGCAGATCTTTGCGCTGGATATCCTCTTCGTTGTGCAGGGCAGCGCGTGAGACCGTGACGCCGCGAATGTTGACCGGTTCGAGCAAGGCCCAGGGGTTCACCGAGCCGGTGCGCCCGATGTTGACGCGGATATCGAGCAGTTTCGTGGCAACCTGGATCGGCGGATACTTGAAGGCGATGGCCCAGCGTGGATCGCGCGCGACCACGCCCAGTTCCTCCTGCTGCGCCAGGCTATTAATCTTGATTACGACGCCATCGATCTCGTAGGGCAGGTTAAAGCGCTCCGTCTCCCACTTTTTACAGTACTCCATCACCTCTTCCAGCGAATGCGCCTGCTGGATGTGGGGATTGACGGGAAAGCCCCACTCGCGTATCAATTGCAACGCCTCCCAGTGGCTCTCGATCCGCATTCCCTGTATATAGCCGATCTGGTAGCCGAAGAAGTCAAGGCGGCGGCTCGCTGTAATGCGTGCGTCCTTCTGGCGCAGCGATCCCGCCGCGGCATTGCGTGGATTGGCGAAAAGCCGGTTATCGGTCATCTCTGCGTTGAGCTTCTCAAAGTTCTTGATCGACATATAGATTTCGCCGCGCACTTCCACTTTGTCAGGAATATGCTCCCCGCGCAGATGCTGCGGGATAGTGCGAACAGTGCGCACATTCGGCGTCCAATCCTCCCCGATCATGCCATCGCCCCGCGTGGCGCCAATAGTGAGTCGCCCTTTCTCGTAAGTCAACGCCATTGCCAGGCCGTCGATCTTTAATTCGCAGACGTAATCAAAGGTAGCGTTGGGCAGAATGTTTTGCGCTCGTTTGTACCAGTCGTAGAGTTCTTTCTCGCTGCGTGCGTTAGCCAGACTCAACATAGGTAGAGGATGCCGGTGCTGCGCTACGTCCTGGACTGGCCCCGCGCCCACGCGCTGCGTAGGCGAGTCAGGAGTTTGTAGTTCCGGGTGCTCGGTCTCGATACGTTGTAGTTCGATCATCAACTGATCGTATTCGGCATCCGTGAGTGTTGGATTGTCCTGCACGTAATACTGGTAATTCGCCTCCTCGATCCGATGGCGCAGATCAGCGACATAAGCGGCGAGCTGTTCCTCCTCGCTCATGCCTGTCTGTTCCATCAGGGAGGATGTGTTGCCATTTACGGTATCTTGTATATCGGACATCGTTATAATTTCTCCTACCGTGTGTTGGGACCTGGTTTATGGATGATACCATACTATTCTTTTTAGAAGGCTTCGTAATGGAATACTTCGGGTGTGCCCTCGAACAGCCCTTCGATATGAGCGCGCCATTGAGGGAAGAGTGGTCCGCCGCGAAAATCGACGGTATGAGCCTCCAGAGAAGTCCAGACGTTGGTAAGCATATATTTCTTTGGCTGCTCAATGCAGCGTGTGACGTGGGCTGAAATACATTCGGGGTGCTGGCGAATGACATCCAGTCCTCGAACGATGGCCTGCCCCAGTTCCTCTTCTTTGCCTGGTACCGCGTTGAAAAAAGCGACCTCTGTTACCATAAGAAAAATCCTCCAGATTATTGCCAGCGGCAATGTGCCTCTAACACCTGTCATCCTATCATAACATGCAAGATCGAGGAATGAAGAATGGCGTTGGCGCGGCGGAGCCGCGCCAGAGATGTCATGCTGTGCTGTGGAAAATGCGCTACGCGCATTTTCCACAGCACAGCATGACATCCGGCGGCGAGTGCCGCAGGTGGTCGCCTGACTCGACATCTTGTGCCTGGAGAAATCTAGGCGCTTTGCGAATCTCCCCAATCCTGCTGGAACGTCTGCTGGAGGGTATTCAGCACATTCTGATCGGAGACGATGATGCCGAGTTCGCGATTTTTATCGAGCGAAGCTGTCGAAATGTTCTCTGATCCCACAAAGGCTTTCTGACCGTCCACTACGATTATCTTGGCATGCATATAAAGCCTCGGGTCCTCTCTTACCTGAGCGCCGCCCTGCTCTATGGTCTGGATGCCCGCGCTATTGCTATCGCTGCTGCCCTCGCTGTCCGACGACGATCCGTGCGGCGATGGCAGGATGACCTGGACCTGTATCCCGCGCTTTGCTGCGTTGACGATAGCCTGCTCGATATCGCTATCCTGCATCTCTTCGGCCTCAATCAGCAGCGTATGGTGCGCGCCATTAATCAGTGACTCGAAGTCGTGGCGTGAATTGATGGGGCTGACAACCAGGTTGGGATCATCGAACCGAGGCGTTGTGCGATTCCAGTCGGCATTGAAGATGCTGGTAACGGCCTGCACATCCTGCTGGTTGGTGTCAATGATGCCATACTCACGATTTTTCGTGCTGCTGCTGCCGCCCAGGGCCGAGAGTGTATAGTTCGCCGTCGTGATGAAAACGGTGCTCCCATCGACAATCATACCCTTTTCATGAGTCAGCGCAAAAGCAGGGTTGGTAGACCTGACCTGGACGCCGGCAGCTCGCAGCCGGTCCATCGTCTCTGTAGGAGAAGTGCTGCCGCCCCCATAGGGATGCGTTTCAAGCATGACGCGAACATCCACGCCCCTATGTGCTGCCTCTTCCAGCGAGCTGATTACGCTGCGGTTGGTCAGAAGGTACATCTCCAGCCAGACGGATTTCTGGGCGTTGTTAATGGCACTGGTGATGACCTGGGAGCCGGCATCCGGCTCGACGAAAACCTGCACACCCTGTGCTCCCGAACCTGTCGTGCAATTGCTCTGGCAGGGTGTAGTGCCCTGACTGCTGCCGGTTGTAAGGCCGCTGTCGCCGCCAAAGCTGGAGGTAGAGACGTTGACATCACAGCCAGCCAGAAGCGCGCATAAGACGATGATGATGAGGCATGTGAGGGGGATGAAACCCGCTGTGCGCCTGGTATTCATTGCTTTCCTGCCTTCCTTAAAGTATATCTGATGTCTGGCGCCATCGCTTGCTCACACCAGCGCCGCGCGAACGCTCAGCGGGGAGAGCGCGACGAATCCATTATCCCAGAGATAAGAGCAAATGTATATTCACAGTTTTGCGTATATATCTGTAATACGGATTGGTAAGCGTGCGCATAGACAAAAATGTGGAGATCCAGGGAGGTGCGAACAACAAATGGAGAGGCGGGGCTTGCCTCCGCCTTGTCGAGAAGAGATGTAAAGGCGGGGCAAGCCCCTGTCTTGCAAGGATGCAACGTGTCCCTGTCTTCTAGGGATGCAAGAAGATGTAGAGGGGGGCAAGCACCAGCGTGATCGTGCTGAGCAGCTTGATGACGATATGCAGCGAAGGCCCGGCCGTATCCTTGAAAGGATCGCCCACGGTATCGCCAACCACACCGGCTTTGTGCGGCTCGCTCTTCTTACCGAGGATGATGCCGTTGGGATCGAGCTTATCGACCATCTCGCCCTCTGAGTTCACGCGCAGATAACCGGCCTCGATATATTTCTTCGCGTTATCCCAGGCGCCGCCACCATTGTTGAGCACCAGGGCGAGCACGATACCACCCATCGTACCGACCATCAGCAGGCCGGCCTCGGCTTGCGGACCAAGAATAACGCCCACGGCGATAGGTGTCAGCACAGCTACCAGGCCCGGCAGTACCATCGCGCGCAGGGCGCCGCGCGTGCTGATATCGACGCAGCGCGCGTAATCGGGATCGACGCGTTCAGCAGGATCTTCGGCCATGATCTTCGGATTATCGCGGAACTGGCGGCGGACCTCTTCAATCATGCGCTTGGCGGCGGCGCCGACGGCCTGGATTGCCAGCGAGCTGAAGAAGAAGATCAGCGTAATGCCGATCAGGGCCGCGATGAAGACGGGTATATTCGCCAGGTCAACGGTGTAGACCGAAAAGTTATGTTTGTAGGAATAGAGGACATCCAGGTAGGCGCTAAAGAGCAGGAAAGCGGCCAGCGCGGCGGAGCCAACGCCATAGCCTTTGGTCAGCGCCTTCGTCGTATTGCCTACGCCATCGAGCGCATCGGTAATCTCGCGCACGGATTCGGCCTGGCCGCCCATCTCGGTAATGCCACCGGCGTTATCGGTGATGGGGCCGAAGGTATCCATAGCCAGGATATACGCGCAGCTCATCAGCATGCCCATCGTCGCCACGGCGGTGCCGAAGATGCCGCCCTGGTTGATCGGCGATGCCAGGGGCAGGTGCACCTGGCTGCCAAAGAAGAAGGAGAGGCCCAGCGCGACACAGATCGCCAGCACCGGGAGCGCGGTGCATTCAAAGGCCACGGCCATACCCGTGATGATCGTCGTGGCCGGGCCGGTCAGGGTTGCGGCTGCGATCTCGCGCACAGGACGCCAGGTACCGGCGGTGTAATACTGCGTGATATACACGAAAGCGATGCTGAGCAAAATGCCCGTCGTGCCGGCCAGCCCGAACCAGACCCACGGAGGGATGCCGCCGCTGCTGGTCACGCCAGTACCATTGAGCAGGAGATAGCTGGCCCCGAAGACGCCGATGAGGCAGAGAACACAGGTGATGTAATAGCCGATGTTGAGCTGGTTCATGGCGATTTCACCCGGATCTCGTCCGGCCGCCTTATCAGGCTCGACAACCACTGAGGGGCGAACCCAGAGCAGCCCGGCGGCGCAGGCAATGAGGCCGAAAGCGCGCACGACCAGCGGGAAGAGGATCCAGCCAATATTTTTGGTAGCGGCGTACAGCGCGACCCCGAGGATCATCGCGCCGATATTTTCGGCGGCGGTTGACTCAAAGAGATCAGCCCCACGGCCTGCGCAGTCGCCCACGTTGTCTCCTACCAGGTCCGCGATGACGGCGGGATTGCGTGGATCGTCCTCGGGGATATTGGCCTCGACCTTACCTACCAGGTCTGCGCCTACGTCTGCGGCTTTCGTGTAAATACCGCCGCCAAGCTGTGCGAACAGAGCGACGAAGCTCGCCCCGAAACCGAAACCTACGATGAGATTGGGGGCAAGTTCTGGATTGGTCAGGCCACCATAAAGGGTGAAAACCAGCGACACACCCAGCAGCGAGAGTGCGACCACCAGGAAGCCGGAGACGGCGCCACCACGCAGGGAGACCATAAGGGCTTCGCCCAGGCTGCGGGTAGCGGCGCTGGCTGTACGGCTATTGGATTTTACCGCGACGTACATACCAATATAGCCGGAGACGCCAGAACAGGCTGCACCAATTAAGAAGGCGATAGCTGTGTGCCAGGCAAGATTGATCTTGTCGGCCTCAGATCCCTGACCTAGCAAAGCCAGGACGACGGCAACAACCACCGAGGCAACAACCGCGAGTATCGCGATGGTGCGATACTGCCGGTTGAGGAAAGCCATTGCACCCGAAAATATAGCGTTCGCTACTTTCTGCATGGCTGGCGTGCCGGTATCGCGGCGTAACACATAGTTTGCCAGGTAGGCTGCAAAAAGCACGGTCAGGAGGCCAATAACGATTGGAACCAGGATATAGTAGCTCACGATAGAAAACGCCCTCCTTACAAGGCATAGAAAGTTTATGCTTGGTCAACATTGACCAGCCGTGCCAGGGTATATCTCAATGAAGCCACGGTAGGGGGGCGACGAGAAAACCACCACCACCTACAGGAGCATCTAAGTCGCAAGATAGTGTAACATAGCATGTCTTCCCTGACAAGGTATTGTAACTGATTCACACACAAAAGGAGGGCAGAATAGCCTGATTTGAGTATGCCGATTGTTGCAGATGTTACAAAGCTCCGCTCTGGCCCGCTATGGCCGCCTGGATGCGTGGCAGCAGTGGTACGAGCTGCTTCTTGCGTGAAACCAGTCCTTCCACCACCGCCGTATGCCCATCAGCTTCGAGCGTGACGCCCAGTGCCTCGGCCACTGCCGTTTCTCCTCCATAAATGAGCAGCCGGCAGCGCATATTAATGATGTCGACGATCATAAAGAGAAAGGCGCTGTAGTTGCGTTCATGCGCGATGCGCTGCATGGCCGCGAGCAACTCCTTGCTGCGCTTCTCGACGGTCTCGGGGCTGGCCGTTTCGACGGTGCCGATAGCAAATCTGGTATCGCGTACCGTAAACTCTTTAAAGTCGGAGGTAATCAGCGCTTCGGCGGGTTTCTCGGCAAGATCGCTGGCGGCGGCGGCGAAGATCTCGCGCCCAAATTGCTCGATATCTTCTCCGGTGATCTGTGCCAGTTCGGCGGCGACGCGTTCGTCGCGCGGTGTGCTGGTTGGGGAGCGCAGCACGAGGGTATCGTAGAGCAGGCCGGCGAGCAGCAGGCCCGCGACCTCGCGCGGAATAGCGATGCCAGCCTCGTGATAGAGTCCGACGATAATGGTACCGGTGCAGCCAACGGGATCGGCGCGGAACATGATCGGCTTGCTGGTATGTACGTCGGCAATGCGGTGATGGTCGATGATGCCAAGCACATCCGCCTCGTCGATGCCGTCGACAGCCTGTGAGTACTCGTTGTGATCCACCAGCACAACTCGTTTCGGGCGTGCCTTGATCAGATCAGTACGCGAGATGTAACCGACCAGCTTTCCCTCGTCATCGACGACGGGCATCGAACGCCGGCGCGCCAGGGTTGCCTGCACATCGCTCATAAGGTCGTCGGGATGGCAGAAGCTAAATTCACGATTCATGATGTCCTGCACGCTGATGCTCAGGTTGATGAGACGCACCGCCGTAAAAGTATGGTGTCCCGTGCTGATGACCATCACGCCGTGCTGCCGCGCCGCTGTTAGCGCGCGCTGCGAGACGAGCAGATCGCCGGTCACAACAAGGGCCGCCGCGCCGCGCTCGATAGCCATTAACTGCGCGTCCTCACGGTCTCCGAGAACGACCAGGCAGCCCGGCTCGACATAATCGGCCATCGTTTCCGGCTGCATGGCGCCGACCAGGACGCGATGCCCCAGGGGGCGGCGCCCTTCTACCAGGACGCGGCCCTTGAGTACGCGCACCAGGTTATCGCGCCGCAGCGGAATGCGGTTCACCGCCTGCGGATCGAGGTCTTTGAAAAAGAGCTTGGCGAAGTCTTCATTGGCGATGATGCCATGTACGCGGTTTTCAGAATCAACGACGGGCATCGAACGACGATTGTGCTCCTGGAGCAACTGCCCGGCCTCAAGTAACGGCTGGTCGATATGCGCGGAGATGACGCCGCGTCGCATCACGTCGCGCACCTGGAGATAGACATCCTCCAGGGCCTCCGGGGCCTCGACCTGGTAACGCTCAAGCACGAAACGTACTTCCGGCTTGAGTTCGCCGTTGCGCGCGGGGATGGCCTCCCCTTCTCCCTGCTCCCGCAGCAGCCGCGCATAGGCGCAGGCGGAGGCCACAGAGTCCAGATCCGAGTTTTTATGTCCAAGTACGTAAATTGGTTGCGTCATAGTTCGGTCTCCTGGTAGAGTAAGATGATTCCCTGATATATCATGATCTTACCATTATTAAGCGGTTGTGTGCAGGTGGTCTCTCTCGCCGGCCTTTCGCGCGGCGGAGCCGCGCAAGCGATATAAATCCGTGTTGCGAGAAATGCGCTAAGCGCATTTCTCGCAACACGGATTTATAAGGCGAGCGCCGCAGGCGCGAGCAATATGTCGCAGATCAGACAGACTCTAAAAAATATCTAGCCTATTTTGCTTATATGGCTGAGGAAAGAAGAGCCATTATGCTACACTATGTACATTGAAATAGGGGCCGGGGGAAAAAATATGCAAAAGCTCGAAATCTTTATCGAAGAGAATGCAACCGGCGCGGTACGCCCTGTAGCTGTTGCCGCCGATACGCCCGTTTCCGCGCTGGTGCCTGCACTGGTTGAGGAGATGGAGCTTCCCCGCACCGATCTCTTTGGTCAGCCGCTTACCTATATGCTGCGGCCCGCCGCCGGGAGGACTGCTCTGCCCGGCAATACGACGCTCGCAGCCTGTGGGATAAGATCCGGCACGAGGCTGGCGCTCGATGCCCTGGCGGTAGAGGATGCCGTCGCCGCTCCTGCGTACAGGGGGCCGCGCACCGATTCGCTGCACTCCTCACCCACGATAGCCGATGCTATGGCCTTCGCGGTTCCTGGCATGGGAGATACTTCCGCGCACCTGGCGGCTGTAACTTCTGCCAGAGGAAAGACTTCTCGCCGCTCCTTCCTGCTGCTCGCCGGCGCTGCGCTGGGGGCGGGCGGAGTGGGGATGGGGCTGGCCGCCTATCATGCCTGGCAGGGCGGATTGTTGAATAGTATTGTGCGGTACGCTGTTCCTCAGCCGATGCAGCAGGCGATGTCTCGCCAGCAAGCGGCGCCGGCAAAAGCGACGCTGCCCACGATGGCAAAGCCCCTCCTGTCCTTTACGCAGCACCATCAGATTGTGCGCGCGGTGAAATGGTCGCCGGATGGCATGCTGCTGGCGAGCGGGGCCGATGATGCCCACCTCTTCATCTGGAGCGCAGGCGGAAACGTGCGCCTGGATATCCCGCATGGAGCTTCGGTGCAGGCGCTGGCCTGGGCGCCCGATGGGCGGCGCGTCGTTAGCGGCTCGGGGCACCAGGTGGCTTTTTTCGATGTGCAGACGGGGCAGATGCTGGCGCGCTCTACTCATCGCCATACAGGAACGGTGACGAGCCTTGCATGGACGCCCCATAATGCGATGCAGGTGGTCTCCGGCGCAGCCGATAGACTAGCGATTATATGGAATACGACGGATTATCTGCCACAGACGATTTTTACGCGCCATACCGCCGCTATAGAATCCGTCTCCTGGTCCGCCGACGGACAGGCTGTGGCCTCGTCGTCGCTGGGCGGCGTTGTGCGCGTATGGAATGCGGCGAGCGGTTTAGAGCTGCATGGCCTCTATTATGATGGCGGCATTTCCTTGCGGACGCTGGCCTTTGCGCCGTCGGGCGTGCGACTCGCGGTTGGCGGTGATGATGGCAGGGTGCGGCTCTGGAATGGATTGACCTGCGGGCAGCAGAGATCTGGCGTCTTTGGCAATCAGTGCCTGGATGCTCCACAGCGCCTGCCGGCGGCGCAGCAGGCGCTCCGTTCGCTGGCATGGTCGCCCGATGGCCGCCTCCTGGCGGTTGGCGCGGCTGATGGAACGCTCTCGCTCTGGTATCCAGCTCAGGGCCAGCAGCCGCTGTTCACCGTACAGATGGGCGCATCCGTGCATAGCATTGCCTGGTCGCCGCAGGGGGACCGGCTGGCGGCAGCGTCGGGCAATACCGTCGCCATCTTCGGCATTATGTAAAGGACGGAAGAATTATAAAATTTCTTCCGCGACGAAATGGACCAGCGACTTCATATCATCCAGGGCGCGCGCGGATACGGGGCTGCTGTTGCGCGGCACGCTCGCCAGGGCCGTGTACGCCTGCTGGCACTGCTGCGCCAGGAAATCGCGGCAATAGGTTCGGCTCTGCGTCCTCTCCATAATCGCCAGCACTTCTTTGACCTGCTCCGCCTGTAGAGGCGCTTCCTGCTGATAGATCTCCTTGAGCGCTTGCCGGTCATGAGAGTTTGCATGCTCCAGGGCGTGTAAAACGGGCAGGCTTTTTTTGCGCCGGTAGATATCGCCGGCGGGCGTCTTGCCTAGCTCCGCCGTCGTTGCCCATACGCCGAGCAGGTCATCGCGCACCTGGAAGGCTATACCGACGGCATGACCAAAGTCGCGCAGTCGCGCTATTGTCTCCTCGTTGCGCGTTCCCAGCAGGGCGCCCATCTCGGTTGCCCCGCTCATCAACGCGGCGGTCTTGCGGCTAATCATGTCCAGGTACATCGCCACCGAGATATCCTGGCGCTGCTCGAAGCTGATATCGAGGTACTGACCATCCGCGATGACGAGGCAGGCGCGGTCAAGCACGGCGCCGAGCCGGGCGGCGATGGCAGGCTCTACCCCCTTGTCCAGCACTCCCCACAGCGTGAGGCGTGCCAGCACAAACATGCCGTCTCCGGTATTGATGGCCTGGGGAATACCCCACAGCTTCCACAGCGTCGCCTGATGATGGCGCACGGCGTCGCCATCCACTATATCGTCATGAATCAATGTGAAGTTGTGCGTAAGTTCGATAGCGGCAGCGGCGGGCAGCGCACGCTCCAGGTACGAGGAATCGCCTGAGGGATCATCGGCCAGCCCCCAGGCGCCGGCCGCTTCGTAAGCCAGCAGGAGCAGCGTCGGGCGGAGGCGTTTGCCGGTCTTGCGGCTCGCCGGCATGAAATTAGCATCTACCCATCCCAGATGATACTGCATCTGCCCATAATAGGGCGCAGTATCGCCGGTTCCTGAGCCTGTCGCGGCGCCGGCGATGGCATCGCGCAGCGCCCTGTCAATCTCGCGCTGATGACGCTGTAGCGCGGATTGAATCATTGATGGCAAAACCATTGATATATTCAGTCTTTCTCCAGAAAATGCTTCTAGTTCAGTGGTGAAGATAAAAGAAGATGGCACCCACAACAGTTCCGATAACGACGATGGTGCGCGCAAGCCCCTTAATGCCCCCTATGCGATAGAACGGCGAGCAGAGGTCGCAGTAGCGATTGGTGTACTGGTAGCGATGCCCGCGCATGCCCTCGCGTACAATGACGACATCCTCGGTCTTGCGCTGTGTGTGCAATTCATCGCAGACGTAGCGGCCACATCCCCGGCAGGTGAACTGGTCAACGAAGTGGGAGGTTCTTGAGATGGACCACTGATCGGGATAGACCTGCGAGCCGCAGACGTAACACACCTGTTGCTGTGCCATTTTCATTTGCTTTTCGGCGCAGGGTGAATGCTGCTGCTTGGGAAAATGTTCCTGGCAGAAGCCGAAATGGCAATCGGGACAGCGGCCCAGAGCCTCTTCACTGCATTCGTGACAGCGGCGCGTCGCAGTAATGGGGCGCTGCTGCCTCCTCATTTCACCTGTATCTTGCATGATGTGTTCTCATCCCTTATATCTTCTGTGTCGATCTGCCCCGGTAGAGTCATCAGAGAAAGCTATCCCCTGCACCTCTACTTCTGGCATTGTGAGTATACACCCCTGGTTGCTATCAAGCAACGCTAAAAGGTATCATTGAAGGAGCGGGGTTATTGCCCCTACCACTATTCTAATACGAATAGCAGATTTTTAAAATCACATAGTAGACGCTGTTCAAGGTCATTTATAGTAATAGCAAGATGCAACCAGTACTACCACCGACACAATGGAACAATCATTGCCTGACGTGGGGCGGGCGCACCTATGTCATGGGCATCGTCAATATTACGCCCGACTCATTCTCTGATGATGGGTTGATGAAGAATGCCTTTACAGAGGATGAGCTAATATATCATGCGATTGAGCAGGCTCAGCGCTTCGTGGCCGAGGGAGCGACGTTCATCGATATTGGCGGCGAATCGACGCGCCCGCATGCCGCGCCTGTCACGGCTCAACAGGAACTCGCCCGCGTGATCCCGGTTATTCGCGCGCTGCGCGAGACGCTGCCACCGGAGGCGTTGATCTCTATCGATACCTACAAAGCCGGGGTTGCGGAACGCGCACTGGAGGCCGGGGCGTGTATCGTTAACGATATCTCCGGGCTGCGGCAAGATCCGGCGATGGCCGCCGTCGCCGCCGAACATGGTGTCCCCGTTGTGCTGATGGCGAATATGCGCGGCCAGCAGAAGCGTGAGATTGTCAGCGATGTGCTGCGTTTGCTGGCAGGCTCTATCGAGCGTGCGCTGGCGGCGGGCATTGCCTGGGAGCGCATTATCGTCGATCCCGGCATCGGTTTTGGCCTGACCGTCGAAGAGGACCTGACGATGCAACGCCGCCTGGGCGAACTGCGGGCGCTGGGGCGCCCGATCCTGCTGGGCACGTCGCGCAAGTCGCATATTGGCCGCGTGCTTGGCGGCCTGCCCATAAGCGAACGCCTGGAGGGTACGGCAGCAACCGTCGCGCTCGGCATCGCGCAGGGTGCGGATATCGTGCGCGTGCATGATGTGCGCGCCATGATGCGCGTCGTCAGGATGAGCGATGCTATCGTGCGCGGAACATTTGAAGCGTCATAAATCTCATTTTAAGATAGAAAGATTATCACTCGTGAATTATCAAGAAGCACTTGCTTATATCTACGGTTTTAGCGATTTTGAGCGCAGCGGCACCTTTACGCGCGATCCCAATGAGAAGCTGCCGCGTGTGACCAGGCTGCTCGAACTGCTGGGCAATCCGCAGCAGAGCTACAGCAGCACGTTGATCGCGGGTACAAAGGGCAAGGGATCAACGGCGGCCTGCGTCGAGAGCGTGCTGCGCCACGCCGGTCTGCGCACTGGCCTCTATACGCAGCCCGACCTGCATACCTTCCGCGAACGCATGCAGGTTAACCGGCATCTCATCAGCGAGGAGGAGGTTGCTGCGCTGATACCGGAGATACGCGCTGGCGTCGATAAGGTCGAGCAGGAGCATACCTTTGGCCCCTTCCACACCTATGAGATCGGCACAGCGCTGGCGTTCCTCTATTTCCAGCGCCAGCATGTGCAGCATGCCGTCGTAGAAGTTGGCCTGGGGGGCCGGCTCGATGCTACCAATGTCCTGCATCCCCTCGTCTCCGTGATTACCTCGATCAGCTACGATCACATGCACATTCTGGGCGATACGCTGGGCAAAATCGCCACTGAAAAGGCCGGCATTATCAAACCCGAAGGCGTCGTCGTCACCTCGGCGCAAAGTGAGGAAGCGCTACTTGCCATTGCCGCCATCGCCCGGCAGCGCCATGCACGGCTTGTGCGCGTCGGCAGCGCCGGGGGCGATCCCGCGCAGGCCGCCGTGGATGCCGGACAATTGCCACCGCCGGGTTATCGCTATTGTTTTCAGGGACAGAGCGGGGGGCAGCAGACCTTTACCGTCTGGACGCCTGAGCGCATGTATACCGATCTGTCGCTGTCGCTGCTGGGACTCTACCAGCTCGAAAATGCGACGGCGGCGCTGGCAACGCTTGAGCTGCTGCGCGAGCGCGGTGTAGTCTGGGACGAAGATGCTCTGCGGGCGGGCTTGCGGGCGGTGCACTGGCCCGCCCGCATAGAGGTTGTCGGGCATGATCCCACTATTGTCATCGACGGCGCGCACAATGCCGATTCGATGCAGAAGCTGATGCAGGCGCTGCGCTCATCGTTCACTATGCGGCGATTGATCGTCGTGCTCAGCGCGGCAAAGGACAAAGATCTCGTGGGTATCGTCAGGGCGCTGGCCGATGTCGATATTGTCGTGCTGACCAGGATGCGCAGCCAGCGCGCCACGCCAATCGAGACCTTCCAGGCGCTCTTTGTCGAGCATGCTCCACATGTCCGCGTCCGCACTGCCCCGGAGAGTGAGCAGGCGATGGACCTGGCCCTTGATCTCGCCGAACGCGATGACCTGATCTGTGCCACCGGCTCGATCTACCTGGCCGGGGAAACGCTGCGCTGGGCCGCCGCGCGCGGCAGCGCCAATGCTGCCTCGGAGATCGAGGGCGTGGATCATTAGCCAGCGAAAATTCCCTTGAGGGGGGGCCAGAACCTTCTCGTGGGCCGACGCGTGGGCCAGGTTCGTGCCAGCGCAGGGGCCGCCACCAGGACGGCCCCGGCGCTATCCCCAAAAAAACCTGCTCGTGAAAGACTATCCTCTCTTCATCGCGCGGCCGCGCCGCGCGAACGCAGGGCCGGTTTTTTATGGTATGATTGACCTAGATTTATTCAAACTGTAAACACTCTGAAAGGAGGGTTATCGCGACACCATGCAAGGCTTGATGATGGATTATCCCCTGACATTGCAGCATGCCTTTAACCGGGCAACGCGTATCTTCCCGCGCAAGGAAATTGTCACACAGACCGAGGGCGAACCGCATCGCTATACCTACGGCGATTGGGGCAGGCGCGTATCGCAGCTCGCACATGCGCTGGCGAAGGTCGGCGTAGCGCAGGGGGACCGCGTGGCGACCTTCGCCTGGAATACGTATCGCCACTTTGAACTCTACTATGCCGTTCCCTGTATGGGTGCGGTGCTTCACACGCTCAATATTCGCCTCTTTGCCGAACAGTTGATTTACATCATCAACAATGCCGAGGATAAAGTAATCTTCGTCGATGGCGATGTTGTCCCCTTGCTGGAAGCGCTGGCCGACAAGTTACCCACGGTAAAATTGTATGTGATTATGGGCGAGGCGCCGCACGCTACGGGCAAGCTGCAACCTGCGGTTGACTATGAGACCTTCATCGGTGAGCAGCCCACCTCCTATGACTGGCCTGCCCTGGACGAAAACGCCGCCGCCGCTATGTGCTATACCTCTGGCACAACCGGCAACCCCAAAGGCGTTGTCTACAGCCACCGCTCGGTATTTCTCCATTCGATGGGCGTGCAGCTTGTCGATGGCCCCGGTATGGGCGAGCGTGATGTCGTCTTCCCCGTCGTGCCCATGTTCCACGCCAACGCCTGGGGTTTGCCGCATGCCGCTGCCTTCGCGGGGGCAAAACTGGTGCTGCCGGGGCGCTTCATGGATCCGCTGCGCATTGCGAAGCTGATGGAGCAGGAGCGCGTCACCCTTGCCGCCGGTGTGCCGACGATCTGGATCGGCCTGTTAAACCTGCTGGATAAAGAGCAATTTGATCTCTCCACTCTGCGCTCTATCCTCTGCGGCGGCTCCGCTGTGCCACAGTCGTTAATCGAGGGGCTGGCGCGCAAGAACCTCACCATTGTACACGCCTGGGGCATGACCGAGACCTCGCCACTGGCCTCGCTCTGCAAGCTGCGCAGCTACCAGGAAAGCCTGCCCCCGGAGGAGCAGTTCCGCATCAAAGCCAGACAGGGCACCGTCGTACCCGGCGTTGATTTCCGGGTGATAAGTATGGATACGGGCCAGGAGGTGCCGTGGGATAACCAGACCTTCGGCGAGTTGCAGGTGCGTGGCCCCTGGGTGGCGCGCGCGTACTATCACGATGACACGTCCAGCGAGAAGTTCGCCGAGGGCTGGCTGCGCACCGGCGATGTGGCTGTGGTCGATGAGGATGGCATCATCCAGCTTGTTGACCGCACGAAAGATCTGGTCAAGTCGGGCGGCGAATGGATCTCCTCGGTTGAACTGGAGAGCCTGATTATGGGCCATCCAAAGGTGCTGGAGGCATGCGTAGTCGGTATTCCGCACCCGAAATGGGACGAGCGCCCGCTGGCCTGCGTCGTGCCCAAGCCAGACTTTGTGGGGCAGATTACAAAGGACGAGATCATCGACTACCTGCGCCCGCGTGTCGCCAGATGGTGGCTTCCCGACGACGTGGTGTTCATCGATGCCATCCCCAAGACCAGCGTAGGCAAGTTCGATAAGAAGGTGCTCAGGAGCCGCTACGAGGCGCACAGCCTCTCACAGAGCTAATTCAACATCGAATAAATGACATAACAACTGCGTGGTGAACGCCAGCAGCAGCGCCCTCTGTGTGCTGGCGTCTGGCTTGCGCTGTAACAGGCGCTTCACGGCCTCTGGAGCGAAGATGCCCCGCTCGCGCAGCGCTGGCGGGGAAAGCATCTCCCTCAGAAGTTCCGAATCGGCGGGACGTGTAAGCGATCTGGCGGGCGCCGTTAGTGAAGATTGCCGCTCTGTTGGGGCGTCGTCGGGGATGGAGCGCCGCGCCAGCAGCGGGAGCAGCGCGCGCTTCGGCGTCCCATCATCCAGGTTGGCGGGCAGGCGTGTCAGCAGGTCGATCACGCCGGCGTGCAGGTAGGGAGAGCGCACTACCATCCGCTCCTGCACGGCCAGTTGTTGCGCGGCGTGTACCGCGTGATCGGGCAAGCGCAGGTGCAGGTCGAGATAGTACCATCCCTGGCGCCGGTCCGCGCAGCCCTCCGCGCGGCGCGCCAGCTTGCGAGCATGCAGCGACTCTTCCCACGGCTCCTCCTGCGCGATCATCCTGGCGGCCTCCGCCGACCAGAGCAGTGCTGTGTTAACGCCGTTCAACGGCTGCAACGCCTCTCCATAGCGGCGTAAGATATATGGCAACTCTGGCCCCTCCGCGCCGGGATCATTCTCAGGAGCCAGGGTGTCGAATAGTATGCGCGCGCCGAGGGAACTCATAGCGACGCGCGCGCCCGTCTCTACGGAGGCCGTGTGCAGAAGCTGGTGGAGTGCGAGCGCGCGGGTATCAACCACTGGAGCTTCCAGGCCGCTGATCGTCGCGGCCCAGAACTCGGGCTGATCGAGGCCGGTGATCGCTAAAAATGGGCGCTTGCAGGTGGCCGCGATGCCCTCAGCCGCTTTCCATACGCGCGCCGCATTATATTTTTTATAGCCTATGGTGACAATGCTGAAAGGAGCGCTGGTGTGTTGTGCGGCCAGCGCCGTTGTGAGGGCGGAGGCGCTGCCGCCGCCGCTCAAGGCGATGAACTGATCGTGCGTGGGAAGCAGGCCGGTGGTGGCAGCGTCGAGCAGAGCGTGAAGACGGCCTGCGAGATCGTCGCTGGCGGCCTGCGGCTCATCGAGGTGGTAGTCGGTAGCGTGGTTGACGATGGTTTTCGCTCGCTGCCAGCGCAGGATCGAGCCGGCGGGGACGACAAAAATATCCTTGAAGGCAGTCCAGGGGGCGGGGATAAAGCCGTAGCGCGCGAGGGCATCCAGCGCCGCCAGGTGCAGTCGCCTGGGAACGCCGAGGGCGAACAGCGCCTTGATCTCGCTCGCGAAGAGCAGATTCCCCTGGGCGGGCCAGTCCGTTATGTAGTAGAGGGCGTGCATGCCGGAAAGAGGACGCCGGTAGACCAGCGTGCGGCGCTCCGGCACCCAGTCGAGGACGGGCGGCTCGTCGTTGCGCTGCACGCTGTAGGCCGCGTCGGAGAAAGTAATCAGGCCCATGCCCGGCTGCACCATGCGGCCCGGCTCTCCGCCATGCTGCCCAAGCACCTCGCCCATCGCCAGCAGCGCCTGGTCAATCGTTTCCTCTGGTACCTGCTCGCCTGTGAGCCATCCTGCAAGTGTTGGCATCGTTCGAGCTAATTGCTCCTATCTTTGCGCCAGGGAGCGTCGGCGCGGCGCATCCAGCGGCCATTGAAATAGATGTAACTATCCTCGCTCTCGAAGGCGCCGTCGGTAAGGTCGCATTCGCTCCATTCGCCGGTAATGCCCTGCGCGCGCAGTTGCTGCACCAGGTAGTTGATGATCTGCGGCCCGTTGTCCAGATCTATACCGGGGAAATGCTCTTCGTCGATATCGCCCTCTTGCTCGATAGGCTGTTCCCTCTGCGTGCCGCGCAGCACATAGTAGATATACATAGCAACTATCCTCTGCTCTTTCTTGTTCGCCGGTGGTTGGATAGCCCCGTCGCTATACTATACCATAACTTATTCCGGGCGGAAGATCTGGCAGACACAATAGCTAACGGAACTATATTTCTACTTTTCTCTTCGCTTCTACGAGGGCATCACGAAGCGTATCCAATCTTTTATCTTTTCCGATGGGTAATACCAGCAGCCGGTTATAAGTTTTCTCTACCCATCCTAAGTGGCGCCTGGACTGATATTCAGTTGCCAGCTGAATCCCCTTCACAGTAAGCGCAATGCCCTGGTCTAAATCTCCTAGTTTAAGAAATGCTTCCCCTTTATCGATGGTGTACGCTCCAAGTTCTCTGAGTGGTCTGAACGGGCGTAATTTATCTGTCTGCTCGTATATCTTTAATGCATCACCGGGTTTCCAAAGTTCAGAGAACCCTCCAGCCTGTGCCCAAAGAACGTCGTCGAGACTGAAATCATTCGCAAGGCCGGTGATACTGTCTTTCATATCCTTTGCAATTTCGAGAGCAGCATCAATTGCCCCAAGAAATGATTTCTCCTGGCCGCTATCGGCGTATACAGTTGAGAAATTAACGTGATAAATACCTCGTGTTGCCCCTGCCGCTGCCTCAGCGTAAGATTTCGCAGCTTCAAAACAGCGAATAGCTGTCTCAAACCTGCCGCGCTTTCTGAGTAAACTTCCCTGATATACCATACCTATGGTGATGATGTCAGGATCGTTTAATTCGTGCCCTAAATCAATCACTTCTGAGAAATGGCCTGCCGCAGCAGCAAAATCAAGGCGGTCAAAGGCCATTCGTCCTCTCATTAGATGAGTATAGGCGAGTAATTGCTGTGCTGGCTTTAAAAACTCACCATGATACGAAATCAATGCCTGGTCAAGAGTCGTGATTAGTTCCTGAAGTTTCTCCTCCATCAAGGGGGCTTGATCTGCGATCCACACCATATAGGAGAGTTGTACCATATCACGACCAGGGGCAAGAAGCATCTGTAAAATGGCGCTGTCCGCCTGCTCTGGTTTTTGCACGTCGATTTTGCGTTTTGGGATGCCGCGCCCGATTTCTTCTAACTTCTCCTGCGGAATGTCCAGAATATCTGCCAGGCGCAGCACTTGCGTCATGCTGTCTAACTTGCGCTTGCCACGCTCAATCTGCGAAACATAGGCTCTGGCATATCCCCAACGTTCCGCCAGTTCCTCCTGTGTCCATCCACGCTGCTCGCGGTACGCTCGCACTAATTGCCCAAACGCGTTGCTGTTTAACATCCGTCTATCCTTTCACCTGAAATGTAACACTCTGCTACATGCAGGCGACTTTCTGCTTCACCGCTGGACGATTGAATGCACTACTATTGGTTCTGGAAATACACGCACTTTTGACCTTTGTCCATTATAGCTCTGTTGCTCTTCTATTGGCAACAGAAGGAAGGATTTGTTTATGTCGAAAAGTGAGGTAGCAGCATTCAAGGAAAAGCAAGCCTTGCGCGAGGAGGCTGCGCGGCAAGGGTTGTACGGCCTGGCAGTGGTGGCGAGCCATGAAGCGATTACGGCGCGCATGGAGATCGGGGCACAACGCATCCTCACGCTCTTTCAGGAGGGCAAGCAAGAGGAGGCGGTGGAGTTGATGTCTACGGATGCATGGTGTTAGTTGGATGGAGATGCAGATGCTGATGGATATTTCTGGTTGAAAGGCGGCGATATCAACAAGGTGCAGATGTTTCTGAACGGGGAGGAGACCGGGCTGCTGCTGGAGGCCATGCAGGAGTTCAGCCGGCTGGTCAGCACGCACTTTCCGCGCATTGCCGGGCGCGACTCGGTGATCGAGGCCATGGAGACCTGGCAGCGCCGCCTCACGACCATCGTAGCCGGGCCCGAGGCGACGTAAGAGGACTTTCGCAAGGCCCGGTTTTACCATCCGGCGGCGATACCCTCTGAGCGTGGATCGGAGCCGCCCTGCATGACGCCGGTGAGCGGATCGAAGAGGATGCCGTGAGCGTGGCCCATGCCTGATGACCAGCCGATGGTCTCTTCGACATTGTGGCCCAGCTGACGCAGGGTTTCCAGCGTCGCGGGCGGGAAACGGTTCTCCACAACCAGTCTTTCCTCATGGGCGTCGGCGCCGTGGATCCAGCGCGGCAGCTCAAGCGCGGCCTGGATGTTCAGGCCGAAGCGGAGCACGGCGGTATAGACCTGCAAGTGGATCTGCGCCTGCCCGTCGCCGCCCATTGAGCCGAAAACCATCGCCGGGCGTCCATCGCGCAGGGCCATCGAAGGGATCAGCGTATGCAGCGTGCGTTTCCCCGGCGCCAGCGCGTTCGCGGAGGCGGGATCGAGCGAGAAATACGCGCCCCGGTTCTGAAGTACAATGCCGGTATCGTCGACCACCACTCCGCTGCCGAAGCCCATATAGTTGCTCTGGATCAGCGAAACGACGTTTCCTTCGCGGTCAGCGGCGCACAGGTAGATGGTATCACCGGTGAAGCTGCCGGGATCGACGGAGGGCTGCGCCCGGTGCGGATCGATGAGCGCGGCGCGCTGGTCGAGATAGTCCGGGGCGATCAGCGCCGCAGGATCGACGCGCATAAATGCCGGATCGGTGAGATAGGCCGCGCGATCCGCGAAGGCCAGCTTCTTCGCTTCTACCTCCATGTGGACCGTTGCGGGCGCCAGCGGATCATCGCCGAGCGAGAGGCGATCCACCATGCCGAGCATCTGAAGCGCCGTGACGCCCTGAGTGTTGGGCGGCAGCTCATAGATGCGCAGGTCGCCGAAGGGGACGCCGAGCGGTTTTACCCAATCGACATGATGAGCCGCCAGGTCCTCGCGGGTAATCAGGCCGCCCTCGCGCGCGAAGAAGGCCGCGATCTGCTCCGCGAGTTCCCCGCGATAGAAGGTCTCCGCGCCCTGCTGCGCGATAGCGCGCAGGCTGCGCGCCAGCGTCGGGAAGCGCATCACAGCGCCAACCGGGGGGACGGCGCTCTCAGGGAGGAAATGTGTGTGCCAGGAACGATGGATCTCCGGCCTGCGGCTCACAGTCGCCAGCGCGCCGTGCAGGCCCGGCCCGACGGCGAAGCCCTCCTCGGCGTAGGAGATAGCCGGAGCCAGCGACTGCGCCAGGCCCAGCCTGCCAAAGCGCTGCGACGCGGCCTCCCAGCCACTGACGCAGCCCGGGATCGTCACCGTGTGGATGCCGAAGGTGGGCATAGTCGTGTAGCCCAGGTCGTGATAGCGCTCGATGGTCGCCGCCTGCGGAGCGCGCCCGCTGCCATTGAGGCCATGCAGCGCGCCCGATTGAGCGTCGTAGATGAGCATGAAAATGTCGCCGCCCAGTCCACAGACGAAGGGATAGACGACCTGAAGCGTTGCGTTGGCCGCGATGGCCGCATCGATGGCGTTGCCGCCGGCTTTGAGCAGATCCAGCCCAGCTTCGGCGGCCAGGTAGTGAGGTGCGGCGACCAGGCCCCTGCGCGCAAGCGTCACGGGCCGGTGCTGCGGGAAAGATGCCATTATTTTATCCTTTGAGGGCGCCAGGGCCAATGCCGCGCACAAAGAAGCGCGAAACCACCAGGTAGAGAATCACTGCCGGTAGTGCATATAATAGCGCATACGCCGCCAGTTGTCCATAGTTCACCTGACCATAGGCCCCAAAGAAGGTATAGATATGTACAGAGGCCGGGAGCAGATCCTGGCTCTGCAAGATAATCAGCGGGACAAAGAAATTGGTCCACGCCCCCAGGAAGCTCCACACTCCCACCACCGCCATGCCTGGCGCCGCCAGTGGGAGCAGGATGTGCCAGAAGCCGCCCAGCGTCGAGGCGCCATCGATCCAGGCCGCCTCCTCCAGTTCAAAGGGCACGCCATCCAGAAAGTTCTTCATCAGCCAGATACAGAACGGCAGGCTCGACGCTACAAAGAAGAGAATGCAGCCTTGCAGCGTATCCACCAGATTGAGCGTGACGTACATGGCATAGAGCGGCGTCACCAGGGCAAGGACCGGAAGGGCGCTGGCGAAAAGGATGAAATACATCAGCGTGGCCTTACCGCGAAACTGGTAGCGCGAGAGCGGGTAGGCCGCCAGCCCGGAGAGAATGATGACCAGCAGCATCGTCGAGATTGCCATGACCGCGCTGTTGGCAAAGGGACGGGCCACCAGGCCGCCGCTGATAATAGAGGTGAAATTGTCCAGCGTAAATGGCTGCGGCAGGCTCACCTGCAACGTGGCATGCCCGTTAATGCTAGCCAGAATCGGCCAGAGCATCGGAATCAGAAAGAACAGGCCGAGCACGATCAGCACCACATAGGCCGAGGTAGGTATCAGGATACGACGCGTTGCCATACAGGTCTCCTCAACATATCGCTATTTCAGATCTCGATGCGCAGTACGCGAATATAGATAAGCGAGAGAATTGCTCCTACAACGATAATGAGCAGAGCAATCGCGCTGCCGTAGCCGATTTGATAGAACTGGAACGCCTGTCGATATTGATAAATGGTCATCAATTCCGTACTGGCGTTCGAGCCTCCCGTCAGCACGAAGACCAGCGTGAAGTCCGAGAGCGTCGCCAGCGTAATGAGCAACAGATCGGTAGCAATCGAACCCTTGATCAAAGGCAGAATGACGTAGCGCACCCGCGACAGGATGCCAGCGCCATCGATGGAAGCGGCCTCCATCAGTTCCGAGGGAATGGATTCCAGCGCCGAGGCATAGAGCAGCATCGAGAAGGCCGTGCCACGCCAGGTGTTGGCGATGATGATCGAGATCGTAGGATACTCTTGCAGCCAGGCATGCTGGGGCCAGCCAAAGACCAGCATCAAAGAATTGAGCAGGCCCGGACTCAGCACGCTATTGGGGCCGCCGGCCAGGAACGAACTCCACAGGAAGCCGGCCACCACATCAGGAATAACCCAGGCGCAGATGATAATACCGCCCAGCACACCCTTGAAGATGCGGTTGCGATTGCGCATCAGCAGCGCCAGTATAAAGCCCAGCACCGCCTGGCCGATGAGGGCCGAACCCACCAGGTAGGTAATCGAGACGCGCAGTGAGTTGAAAAACTCGTTGTCGTGGAGGATCTGGGCAAAATTTTGCCAGCCTACCCATTGGGGAGCGGCGGCGCCCACTCCTGTGAGCGACATATTGGTGAAGGAAACGTAGAAGGCCCACAGCGCCGGTCCGATCATAAAGAGGATAATGACCAGGAAAGCGGGAGCCATGAACAGGATACCGATGCGCAAATGCTTGCGCTGCTGGCGGCTGGGCCGGGAGACAACCTTCGTGACAGTCTCAACCGGCGGCGACTGGACCTGCTGCATGCAACAACTCCTCACAAACAAGCTGCGCTCCCCGCGCAAGCGCGAGGAGCCTGCCCGGCGTGGCCGGCGCAGCTAGCAGTCTGCCGCACCGGCACAGCGCCGTATCAAGCCTATTTCCCAGGTTCGACGTTACTGGCTCCGGCAATGCTGGTCACTGCCTGCGTATAGGCATTGAGCGCGTCCTGGGGCGACTGGCCGCTCATCACATGCTGCATAGCCGCGTCGATCTGCGTCGAGATCTTGGGGTAGGCCGGGAAGCCCGGACGGAACTGCGTGAAACTAACCAGGCTGGTGAAGAACGAACTCAGCGGCACCTGCTGGTAGGCTGGCACCTGCGTGGCATCCTTGCGCGGCGAGATGTTGCCAACATCGACATCATAGCCCACCACGAGGTCGCGCTGCATCGCCGTCTTGAGCGCCTGGAAAGCCAGGTCCTTGTGCGATGACTTGGAACTGATCGAATAGGCCCAGCCACCCGAAAGCGTCACAAAGCCGGGCGCCTGCCCGTACTCGGTAGGCATCTTGGCGGTTCCCAGCACCTGCTGCCACTGCGGCCAGGGGGCGGCGCCGCTACTTGCCCAGTTGCTTGGCAGCCAGGAGCCATCGATATCAATAGCGAGCTTGCCCTGTGGCAATAACTGCTGGGCGATGGTATTTCCTGCCTGGGTTGAGAGCGCGATATCGTTGGTTGGTCCCAGCAGGTTTTTAGGATCGTAGACGGTCTGCACGAATTTGAGCGCGTCCAGCAATCCCTTGCTCGGGGCGATCCACTTGCCGGTGGAGTAGTCGTAGAGCGGATTGGCGGTGCCATACAGCAGCATCTCAAAGCCCTGCATGGTCGAAGCTTCATCCATCGGAATGCCCGAATAGAGGTTCATAGGAATAACGCCGGGCACTTTAGCCTTGATCGTCTTTGCGGCAGTAAGGATATCGTCCCAGTTTTTTGGCTGCCAGTCGGTGGGCAGCCCGGCCTTCTGGAAGATCTGCTTGTTGTACCAGATGAGGCGCACGTCGGTGCCGTCCATGACGCCGTAGTTGTGGCCGTTAAAGGTGGTGATCTTCTGCATACTGGGGAACCACTGCTGCTGGTATTCAGGCCAGGAGGAAAGGTACTGGTCCAGCGGAGCCAGGTAGCCGGCGGTCACATCAGAACTGACCAGGAAACTGTCCTCGCGCACCAGGTCAGGAGCGGTGCTCGGCGAGCGCATCATCAGATCGATCTTGGTGTAGTAGTCGCCCTCGTCAGCGACAACCGGCTCTAGCTTGAGTTCGACGTTGGGGTGCGAAGCCTCGAATTGCTGCTTAACCTTCTGCCACCAGATCTGTTCGTGGTAGGGCGGAGGTCCGAACTGCTGGAAAGCGACGGTGATGACGGTCTTGCCGCCGCTGCTGCTGCCGGTGGACGAGCCGCCGCAGGCTGCGAGCATCAGCAGCGAGGCGAGCACGGTGAGCGCGGAAACCAGCGAGAGCCATCCCGACTTCTGAAATAGATACCTCATAACGCCTCTCCTTGTTAGATATAGTGTGGAACGAACTATAGAGGCAAGGGCGCCCAGATACGCCTGAGCATATGTGCATACATTTATGTTAATGAATATGAACACATTTGTCAATGCTTATGTCCGGTCTCTCCCCCTGGTATTTTGCCGGTAAAATATGTATAATAAAGTACACGCTATACTCTACAGCTTCTCCCACGCTGGCTGGCTCGGTATGTTTAATCAGACCACTGGCAACCAGGGGTAATGAAACAAATTTGTCTATACATTTCGGTGAGATGCTTATGCTGTAAAGTATCTAGAGCGTGCCTGATCCTCAAATGGCCTCGCCCTCCCGGGGCAGGGCCTTCGCGCGGCGGAGCCGCAGGCGCGAGCAGAGCAAAAGACACGATAGTATATAATTGGTAGTTGTCAGAAGTATTGGTTTTCTAAGGAAGCTTGTACGGTGCAAAGATCCGAAAAGAATCCCCCTGCGAAGGCGCTGTACTCTCAGATTCTTGATGAGGTTCGAAGGCGCATCCTGTCGGGGGAACTACCATTGGGGGCGCGCCTTCCTACTGAAATGGAGATGGCGCAGCAGTATCGCAGCAGTCGAGGAACGGTCCGTCAGGCGCTCAGTGTGCTGGTGAACGAAGGTCTGCTTGAGCGTATTCAGGGCAGCGGTACGTTTGTCCGCCAATCGCCGCTTGTCGCTGGAACGCGGACGCCGCAGCCTCAGCAGGCTCAGAAAAGCATCGGCCTGATCCTGTGCCGCGTCGGTGGTGAGCTGGATATGCATATATTGCTGGGAGCGGAACAGGCGGCAAAGCCCCGGGGCTATCAACTGAGCTTTGCTTACACCGAGGAAAACGCTCAGCAACTCGCTGTGGATATTGCGCGGCTGCGCGCCAGCACCGCAGGCTTGATTATCTTTCCGATCAGCGATACTCCTCACGATGCCACGCTTGCTCAGCTCAAGGCCGACAACTTCCCGTTTGTGCTCGTTGATCGCTACATCCCTGATCTCGATTGCGATTATGTGGTGTCGGACAACATTGGCGGTGCGTATCGCGCTACCGAGCATCTCCTGATCCTCGGTCACACGCGGATCGGATTTATGTATTCCGACCAGGGCAGCCTCCTGACAACCTCGGTGCGAGACCGCTGGGAGGGATACCGCAAGGCGTTAAGAGAATATAATCTGCCCTATGATGAGACGCTTGTCTATCATAACGTGCCTGTTCCCGCTCCTGAACCGCCTAATGTCTACGATGAGATCGTAACCAGCCCGCAGCGCCCAGATGCCTTCTTCACTGTCAACGATCCTACTGCTCTGGCTCTTTTCCAGGCCACGCAGCGGCACAATATCCGTGTCCCCGAGGATCTGGCGATAGTCGGTTTTGACAATGAAAGCTTTTCGGCCCTTCTCAGCACACCGTTGACCACCGTTGTCCAGCAGCGTGTAGAACTGGGCATGCGCGCCGCCACCCTGCTTATTAATCGTATCGAGGGGCAGGTTGTTGGCCCTTCAAGGCATATCGAACTGCCTACGAATCTAATAATCCGGCAATCGTGCGGCGCTCGCCTGCGCATCTTGAGCGCGGCCCCCACCGGGGAGGTATGAGCGCGCTGCTGCTCTTCTTTATTTCTCCCCCCAGGCGGCATGTAGATATGTCAGGGCGCGGAAGTGCGCATCGCTCATCTCTGCCAGGGCACGCTCATAGAGGATATCCAGTTCCGCCTGCGTTGCCAGACCGCAGCGGATCAAATATGGCTGCATCAATTTCATTACCGTGCGCCAATCGTCGAATGCGCCCTGATGGCGTGGCATACCCGCCGAGTAATCGACGGCATATGCTTGCTCCTGAATGTGATGAAAGCCCGCGTCGCGCAGCAGGTGCGCGTGCACGGCGGTGATGCCCATTTGATCGCCTTCTGACGTGAAGCAGTGACCGGCCATGCGCAGCGCCTGCGTTTGCAGGACGTTGTAGTGCGCGAGCGATGGGCTGGTGGTGATGCCCAGGCTCTCTCCTTCTGTGCTACAGATCAGTCCGCCCGGACGCAGCACCCGGTAGCCCTCGGCTATCAATCTGGGCCAGAGAGTAGTGGTGAGAAAGCCTGAGAGGAAGCGCATATGCACTATATCAAAGGCTTCATCGGAGAATTTTAGTGGCTGGCGCGCATCCATGACGATGAAGGAGGCGTTGTGAAGCTCCTGCTCGCGAGCGCTATGCTGCGCGTAGGCGATCATTATGCTGCTGAGGTCAATGCCGGTGATCTGGCTTTCAGGAAATTCGCGTGCCACCGACAGCGCCCACTCTCCGGGGCCGCAGCCGATGTCGAGAATCGCTGCCCCCGATGGGATATTCATGCGCTGCGGGAAAAGACCGAGCGCTATCGTTGCCTCGCGCGACTGCTTGGTCAGGCGAGCCATCTCCGCGACGTTCTCCGCGTCGATATGATAGGTTCCTTCTGGTTCAGGCTGGTCGATCTGCCGGGACATATATCCTCCTTGATGAAATGTGTGTGGTTTCCGCTGCTGCGTGCCGATGGATCCCGCTTCTTGCGGAATCCACGCTTATGATTATCTCATGCAATATCTCTATCCTACCACACCGGGGCAACGTATCAAGGGGGAAATACTGAGAGGGTGTCTGTACTCGGCGCCCTTCCCTCGATGGGCGTCCACACGGCTCCGTCGCACGATGGATGTATATAGTTTTGGGTGAAATACGCTTCGCGCATTTCACCCAAAACTATATATATAAAGCGAGCGCCGCAGACGCGAGCGAGGTGCCGGGGAGCAGTACCCCCTTGAAGAAGGGAGTGATTTCTGGCGCCGGATCGGCTATAATGCAATGCCAGAGTACGTATCCCGCCCGTAGCAAAAAAAGTTAAACATGGATGGCCTGTGAGATCAACGAAGAGGATGCTTTTAGGGGTGATTATCGCCTTGCTGGGCGTGGGCCTCGCACAGCCAGAGATCATTGCATTTTTGTTCAGATCCGCCGGCGCTATGCCTTCCGTCGCGTTCGCAACGCTTTTACCGGTAGTTGCGCTGCTTTTGATTCTGGCGGGCGTGGTGATCGGCATTGTTGGCTTCTTTCAGAAGGATTGAAATTTTGCCCCTTATTCTCGATGGCTTCGCCCTGCTACTGATAATGCTTGTGCCTACAAAACCAGAGATGGTTAACCCTGGACGATATCGGCCAGGCGTTTGATCTGATCGAGATCTGGAATACAGGGCCAGAGTATCAATTCATCGGCGCCAATATCGTTGTAGGTTTTAACCGCTGCCCGCACGGCATCGGGCGTTGAGGGCATTGTCTTCGCCATCTGCTGGACCATCGGTCCTAAAAAGGCGTAATAGTTGCCGAGGTAGCTCATAATCCCATCGGCGGCGTTCGGCCCCAGGCCATAATAGGTGCAGGCAACGAGCCGGGGCCGGCCTGCTTTACCTGCCTTCTGCCAGACTTCCTCCGCCATATGGAAGAGCTGCGCGGCCTGCTCCGGTGCCGCACCGCCGCCGATGTAACCGTGTCCCCAGCGGGCAAGACGCTGGAGCGCCGCTGGTGTATAGCCGCCCAGCAGGATCTCCGGGCCGCCAGCCTGCGCCGGCGTGGGACCGATGCCGCCGATGGTATCGCTGACCGGTTGTCCCGACCAGACGCGCGTCATCAGCGCCAGTTGCTCATCCAACTGCTTCCCACGCCTGTGAAAAGATGCGGGCGCGGCCTGAAAGTCGTCCTCCCGGCCGCCGACGCCAAGACCCAGCGTGAGACGCCCGCCGGAGAGCGCGTCGAGGCTGGCGGCCTGCTTGGCGAGCATGCCGGGGTTGCGCAGGGGGGCGAGTAGAACGGTGGTCATCAGACGAATGCGACTGGTGACGCCCGCTGTGGCTGCCAGCGTGATCAGTGGCTCATAGTTGCCGTAGACCAGGCGATCTATGATGCCCAGACTGGAAAAGTTCGCGGCCTCTGCCTGCCTTGCCCAGTCTAGAATCAGACTTCCCTGAACATCAGGAATGGTTGCCGGTAAACCAATACCGATCTTCATAAATAACCTCCAACTTTCTGTTTGTAAGCAACATAACAATTGTAATATGCTTTTAATTCCTCGGAAATATATCCCGTCTCGAGCAGGGCAGGCAAGTCGGTCCCCTTGCGTTTCATTGCTCTCCAATAGCTCTGACTCGGTGCCATGCTTCCGGCACAAACACTTGCGAGCGCCACAAGCGCTCGCTTTTTTAGTTTGTTATGCAGAAAAATGCGCTTCGCGCATTTTTCTGCATAACAAACTAAATTCCAGGCGCGGCGGAGCCGCGCGACCAGCCAGCATGCGAAGGTGAGAACGCCGGGAATAAGGCACACTCTCAACCCTCAAAGCTTTGTAGGAGCATGTCATGCTAAGTGCGCAAGCGATATTGACAAGCGCTATAGGGGCTGGTAATGTTGGATACCACTGAGCCATTTTCAGATTCGAGTTGTAATCGAAGGAGCATATCATGGAGAACATAGCACCGCAAGGGTACAGCAGGCTTGCCGGCAGCGAGCGCTCGCTGCCAGCTCAGGCGCGCCAGATAGGGCCTGTAGATCCTGATGAGCCTGTTGAAGTCAGTTTGTATCTGCGGGATCCCGCGGATGGCAATATTGCCGGCGACAGCGAAACGTATGCTGCTCGGCCCGGCCAGCGCCTGACGCGGGCCGAGTATATCGCCAGGCATAGCGCCTCTCCTGAGGATCTGGCAAAAGTCGAAGCGTTCGCGCGCAGCCATCAACTGACCGTCGTCGAGACCGATCCGGCCAGTCGAAAGGTTGTCCTGTCCGGCACGGCTGCCGCGATGCAGCAAGCATTCGCCACGCAGCTCCATCGCTACGAGTACGAGGGCAGGACATTCCGTGGCCGCACCGGCCACCTGCACGTTCCCAACGAACTTGAGCAGATCGTTGTTGGCGTTTTTGGACTCGATGACCGGCCCCAGGCCCGCCCGCATCTGCGCTACGTGGGTTCTACGGCGGTGGCTCCCAGGGTGAGTCCGCAGATCTCTTATACTCCGTTACAGATTGCCCGGCTCTACGATTTTCCCACCGGCGTCGATGGCAGCGGCGAATGTATCGCCATCATCGAGCTTGGCGGCGGTTACAACCAGCAGGACATCACCACCTATTTCCAGCAGCTGGGCATCCCCGCGCCGCAGGTGGTCAGCGTATCGGTTGATGGCGGGCAGAATAGTCCGACGGGGGATCCCAACAGCGCCGACGGCGAGGTGGCCCTCGATATTGAAGTGGCCGGCGGCATTGCGCCCGCCGCGCGTATCGCCGTCTACTTCGCGCCAAACACTGATCGTGGCTTCCTTGATGCTATCAACCAGGCGGTCCACGATACGACGAACAACCCATCGGTCATCTCGATTAGCTGGGGAGGGCCTGAGTCGAGCTGGACCACACAGGCAATGCAGGCGATGGATCAGGCTTTCCAGACGGCGGCCACGCTGGGCATCACAGTGTGCTGCGCGGCGGGCGACAATGGTTCGGGAGATGGCGTTGACGATCAGAAGGCGCACGTAGATTTTCCGGCATCGAGCACCTACGCTTTAGGTTGTGGCGGTACGCGGTTGGAAGGAACGAACAGCCAGATCACCAGCGAGGTTGTATGGAACGATGGCGCTGGCGGTGGCGCTACCGGCGGCGGCGTCAGCGACGTTTTTCCGCTTCCCGCCTGGCAGCAGCAGGCGAATGTGCCTCCTTCGGTCAACGATCAGCATGCCGGACGTGGGGTGCCGGACGTATCGGGGGATGCCGATCCGCAGACGGGATACCAGATCTATGTTGATGGACAGCAGGGCATCGTTGGCGGCACCAGCGCTGTTGCCCCGTTATGGGCAGGATTGATCGCCCTGCTCAATCAAAAGCGCGGGCAGGCAGTTGGCTACCTGAATCCCTTCCTCTATCAGAATTACCAGCAGCTTGCCCAGAGCAATGCGCTGCGCGATGTGACCAGCGGCAATAATGGGAGCTATGCGGCGGGGCCAGGCTGGGATGCCTGCACGGGCCTGGGTTCGCCCGACGGCGCGCAATTGCTCGCAGCGCTCACCACGACTTCAACACAGCCAGGATCATAAGAGTTGGATTGATGGTAAAGCTGAGAGCGCGATACTGGCTGCGCCAGTATCGCGCTCTCAGCTTTACCATCAATCCAGACTAAATTTGTGTTATGATTAATCTGAGATTTGCATACACCTGGACAGTGCCTTTGAAAAGGGAGATTGCATTGGAAGGCATCAAAAACTACCTGATAGATATGGATGGGGTGCTTCTGAGAGGCAACTCGCTGATCCCTGGCGCGGCGGATTTCGTCCAGCGCCTGCGCGATCAAGAGATCCCTTTTTTAATTTTTACCAATAACTCCGAATATACGCCGCGCGACCTGCAAGTGCGGCTGCATTATATGGGGCTGGATGTGCCGCCTGAAGCGATTTTCACCTCCGCGCTGGCTACCGCGCAATTTCTGCATACGCAGCGACCGGGCGGGCGCGCGTTTGCCATCGGCGAGTCGGGGCTGACGACGGCGCTGCACGATATTGGCTACGTGCTGACCGATCAGGAGCCGGAATATGTGGTGCTGGGTGAGACGACAACGTATAGCTTCGAACGCATTACCCGCGCCATTCGCTTCGTTGTTGCCGGCGCGCGTTTCATCGCCACCAACCCCGATGTGATGGGGCCTGGCGAGGGCGGAGTTGTGCCGGCGACGGGTGCGGTGGCGGCGTTAATCAGCGCCGCGACGGGCGTCTCTCCCTATTTTGTTGGCAAGCCGAATCCCCTGATGATGCGTATGGCGCTGCGCACGATCAATGCGCATTCCGAGGATTCCGCGATCATCGGTGATCGTATGGATACCGATATCGTCGCCGGGACCGAGAGCGGCCTGCGTACCATCCTGGTGCTCACCGGCGTCACCTCGCGCGAGCAGGTTGAACGCTTCCCCTATCGCCCCACCTGGATACGCGAATCGATTGCGCATGTCGAGATCTGAAAGTGTTCACTTTGAGTTGTTCAGGCCCGCCGGGAGTAGTAAAGGAGTCTTACCTTTTTCAGTTGGAAGAATAAGAAGGTATAATTGGGCTAAAACACAGCGGAAGGTAGCGAGATGATTTGCTGCGCCGGGCAATTGAGAGTGGGAACCAGACTGGCAGATATTTTTTATGATTATCTGGCTGAGCAAAGTATTTATCCCCTGTTTATATTAAGCGATGCTCTGTCGGCACTAAAAGAATTGCCGGATAGCTCCATCGATTTTTGTATGACAAGTCCCCCTTATTGGAATAAGCGCCAATATCATGACGATGCGATAGGTCTGGAGTCTGACTATCAAGATTACATTTTGAAGCTGCTCAATATATTTGAAGAGGTAAAGAGGGTGCTAAAACCGAGCGGCTCGTTCTGGCTAAATATTGGAGATAGCTATTTGAACAAGTCGTTACTGGGGATCCCGTGGAGGATAGCGCTAAAATTGACCGATGAGCAAGGGTGGCTTCTGCGTAACGATATTATCTGGAATAAGGTCAAAGGAGGCCCGGATAATACCAGAGATCGCTTACGAAATCTCCACGAAACTATCTTTCACTTTGTGAAAATCCCAAAGGGCTATTATTACAATACGAACGCGATCCGTTCGGTTCCTCGAAAGGCGAAAGTTGTCAATGGAGCGATTGTTTCTGCAACTGGTGTGAGCGGCGTCAGATACAAAAGACAAATAGAGTTGTCCACGGCTCTGACCGGCGAGGAGAAGAAAGCGGCTATGAAAGCCCTGGAAGAAATGCTGGGGCTGGTTGGCCGGGGTGAGATAGCTGATTTTAGAATGGTAATACGCGGATATCAGCGCACAACTCATTCCGATTCAGAACATGTATCAGGGAGAGCAAAAGAGTTAAAAGAAAAAGGTTTTTATTTTTTGCGCTATCATCCTGATGGAAGTAAACCCGGTGATGTGTGGGACATACTTCCCGAAGATACGCAGAAGCGGCTTGATCATTTTGCTCCTTATCCCGAAGATCTCTGTAGAATACCTATCCTGGCTACATGCCCGCCCGGAGGTGTAGTCCTTGATCCTTTTTGCGGTACAGGTACGACCATGCGTGTAGCAAGGCTCCTGGAGAGAAAGTCAATTGGCATAGATATATCAGAGACATATTTGACATTAGCGGAAAGAAGATGTAGTACATTACTATGACAAAAATTCTTGAGCTTTATGGCACTTCAACGCAATCAAAGCAACAGGTTGATTGGAGAAAAATTGTCGATACAGAATTTTGCCCATATCTACAAAGAAAATGCCTCAAAACAAGAAAAAGTAACCCTGACCTTACAATAGGAACATGTACTGTTTTATATGGAAAGGATGCAAAGGGTGTAATCATTTGCCCTATCCGTCTATTGGAACGCCGCCAGATCTTTGTTGATTGCCTTCACTTGCTTTCGCTTCATGAGCCAGGTAATGAGCTACATATAGTGCCAGAGATTAAAATTCCGGGAGGGCATGTGGATTATTTTCTTGTGTCTGCAAGAGGTAAGGAAGTCAGGGACTTTGTAGGTATTGAGATTCAAACGCTGGATACAACTGGCGCGCTCTGGCCTGAGCGGCAGAGGTTTCTACGCGAGCAAGGGATTGAAGTGAGAGAAGACAATGGTTTAGCGGGATCATTTGGCATGAATTGGAAGATGACGGCGAAGACTATTCTGGTTCAACTCCATCATAAAGTGCAAACATTCCAGGACCTCAACAAACATTTAGTGTTAGTTATTCAGGACCATTTTATGGACTATATAAAGCGTGAGTTCCGTTTCAGCCACCTCAACAATGCTCTTATCGGCGATCCTGCTCACTTTCATGTGTACAAATTGAACCAGGAAGAGGAAGATAGCTCTTTCCGTCTGGAACTCGCATCTCGCTTTAGCACAGATGCTAATGGGATAGCTGAATGCCTCGGCTTACAGACGAGTCACAAAATGGAACTGGAGGCAATCACAAAGCTGCTCGCAACAAAGATTTCAGAGAAAACCCGCTTCGTGCCATTATAGCTGATCGGTAGAGCTGTATATCTGTGGGGGTATTCTAGCTCACCACCTGTTCCGCAGCCTCTTTTTTCGGGATGTAGCGGTCGGCGTGGCCGAGCGGCGTGAACGCGAAAGCGACCGGGACCAGGAACGTCAAAACTCCGATGACAGCGTAGACCAGCGCGATATTCCCGGTCCTCTGAATGGCAAAGCCCCCCAGCAGCGATCCCAGCGGAATCGCCGACCAGGCGAGCACGCTGGCAATGCTTATGATGCGTCCCAGCATGTTATTGGGTACGATGGCCTGGCGCAGGCTCATCGTATTGATATTGAAGAGGATGCCCAGCCCACCGATCAGCGCCTCGAACACCAGCCCCAGCCAGTAGAGACGCGTAAATGCCAGCGCGATAGTGAACAGGCCATAAAGCATCAGCGCGCCCAGCGCCACAATACTGAACGACCAGCACTTGCGCAGCGGGCCGGCGGCCAGGGCGAGCACAACGATGCCGAGGCTCGACGCCGAATAGAGCAGGCTCACCTGCGTATCGCTGGCAGCGAGGCGCTCTTTGGCGAAGAGCACAAGCTGAGCGGTTGTGGTGGCGCCCAGGAAATTTACTATTGCCATCATGATCGAGATGTTGCGCAGCACCGGGTGACGCAGCACGTAGCGCAGCCCTTCAAGGGTATCTTCCCAGATAGTGGTAACGCTCCTCTTGCTCTCGGCGTTGAAGCTGACTCTGACGAGGGCCAGCGAGAGCGCCGAGACGAGGAATGAGGCGGCGTCCCATGTCATCAGGTCGGCGACGGGCATGATCGCCACGAGCACGCCGGCCAGGAATGGACCGATGACGCTGGCTCCCGAATAGCTGGCCTGGATGCGCCCGTTGGCCGTTACCAGGTCGTCCTGGTCAACCAGGCTGGGCAGGGCCGCGAACTCACCGGAGTCGAAGCAGATGCGCAGCGTTGTGTGCAGAAAGCCTATCGCATAGATCCACCAGACCGTGAGTGCGCCCAGCAGCGCCAGGATCGGGATCAGACCAATAACCAGCGCGCGGGCAAGGTCGGTGAAGATCATCATGCGCTTGCGATCCACGCGGTCCGTCCACGCGCCCAGCAGCAGCCCGAAAAGCAAGTAGGGCAGGACATTCGCGGCAGTCGAGATGCCCAGGTTGAGCGCCGAGCCTGTCAGCTTGTAGACCAGCAGCGGCAGGGCGAAGAGCGTGATCGAGCTGCCGAGGTTCGAGATGCTCTGCCCCGTCCAGTATTTCCAGAAATCGCTATTCAAGCGCCGTCTTGGCGTGCTCATAGTCCTGTCGCTCTCTTTTGTGTATGTCTGATTTCCGACGCTATCACCTGTGAGCGCCGCAGGCGCTCGCTGGATTGAGCATAGTGTGTGGAAACAGGCGCGAAGCGCCTGTTTCCACACACTATGCTCAATCCCTGGCGCAGCGGAGCCGCACGACTGCCCGACTGGCGAGGACGAGAACGCTGAGAAGCAGATATCCTGCTTACGCAGGTGGCACTTGCCTTATCCAGTATATGGTGTGAAAAAATGCGCGTCGCTCATTTTTTCACACCATATACTGGATCCCCGGTGCGGCAGAGCCGCACCAACGCCCGGCAAAAATGAGTGTGTACGGCAATAACCGCACATTCAAGGAATGTAGCATATATTTCTATCGTTGTCAATAGTGGCAGTCAGCGCATTGTCATGAGGCTGACATGCAAGCTGGAGAAAAACACGCTATAATTGGTCTTCAGGAGAGCAGAGCGGGCTTGCGCCGCAAACATGTGATGATGTTTATATGCTCATGGCGGCGCTGCGCCCCTACAGCATCCCCCCGATAGAAAATTGCTAGAGAGAGGAACTGCGCGTGGCAACCGAACAATACAGTTTCGAGCGTTATCTCAATGTGCGAACCGCCTGTGGGGCAAGCTTCTCGCCCGATGGCAATCGACTGAGCTTCCTGACCGATATTACCGGTGTGGCCGAGGTGTGGTGTGTTCCGCTGAATGCGCATACTCCGCGCCCATTGTGGCCCGACCAGTTGACATTTCGTGGCGAGCGTGTTGCCAGCGCAGTCTTCTCGCCGCGAGCCGACCTGCTGCTCGTTTCCGGCGATGTTGGCGGCAACGAACGCACTCAACTCTACACCCTGAGCGCCGACGGCGCGACGCTGGCAGCCCTCACCGGGCGCCCCGACGTGATCTATACGTTTGGCGCCTGGTCGCCGGATGGCTCGCGCATCATTTATAGCAGCAACGAGCGCGATCCGCGCTACTTCGATATCTACGAGCGTCACATGATAACCGGGGAGACGAGGCAACTGCTGCGCCACGATGGTACGAATCATGCGCTCGTCTACTCGCCCGATGGGCGGCAGGCGCTCATCTCGCGCCAGGAATCCAACATCCGCAACCAGTTGATCCTGCTGGATACGAGTACGGGCGAGACGCGCGTGCTAACGCCGCTGCCAGACGCGGGACCGGCGCAGCATCTTATGCCGGCCTGGTCGGCTGACCGGCGCGGCCTCTATCTGCTCAGCAACCGGGGCCGGCAGTTCCGCTCGCTGGCCTATCTTGATCTTGCCACCACAGAAATGACCTATCTCAGCGACCTCTCCTGGGATATCGAACTGCTGGCAGTAACCAGGGATGGTGCATGTATGGCGACAGTTACAAACGAAGATGGCTATGCGCTGCTGGAACTCTTTGACGTAACGCCGGGCTGGGGGCAGCGTACCACGCTCAATGCTCCCACCCTGCCACGCGGCGTGGTCCAGGATATTACCTGGTCGCAGGATGGAGCGAAACTGGCGATTACGCTAACGACCTCGGATGACTCGGCGGATATCTGGGTATGGGATACGAATGTCGGTGTGGTACATCGCGCCACACAGAGCGCGATGGGTGGCATTCCGCGCTCGGCCTTTGTCTCGCCGTCGCTGATCCATTATCCAACCTTTGATGGGCGCGAGATCCCGGCGTTTCTGTATATGCCGCGCGGGGAGCAGGCGCGTGGGCTGCCAGTGGTGATAATCGTACATGGCGGCCCCGAGAGCCAGGCGCGCCCGGGCTTCGATCCCGTCACACAATACCTGGTGGGGCGCGGCTATAGCGTGCTCGTGCCGAATGTGCGCGGCAGCACGGGCTATGGCTACGAGTATCAGAGCCTCGACGATGTGCGCAGGCGCATGGACTCGGTGGCTGATCTCAAGTATGCCGCGCTCTGGCTGCGCGAGAGCGGCATCGCCGATCCGCGCCGCATCGCCGTCATGGGTGGCAGCTATGGAGGCTTCATGGTGCTGGCCGCGCTCACCACCTATCCCGATCTCTGGGCGGCAGGCGTCGATATCGTTGGCGTTGCCAACTTCGTCACCTTCCTGGAGAATACCGGGCCCTGGCGGCGCAGGTTACGCGAGTCGGAATACGGCAGTCTGGAGCATGATCGTGAGTTCCTGGAGCAGATCTCGCCGATCCGCTCGGTGGATCGCATTACGGCTCCGCTCTTCGTCGTACATGGTGCCAACGATCCGCGCGTTCCCGTTGGCGAAGCGGAGCAGATTGTGAGCGCGCTGCGGGCGCGTGAAGTGCCCGTCGAGTACCTGCGCTTCGAGGATGAGGGCCACGGGCTGGTCAAGCGCGCCAATCGCCTTGTCGCGTATCCAGCGATTGCGCGCTTCCTCGACAAACACCTGATGCCCTGAGCCGTCACCTGTCAACCTGAGCGCCACTATGTCATCCAGAGTGCAGCGAGCCGCAGCCCTGAGCGCGAGCGAAGGGGAAGGATCTCTCCTGAGGGAACCAATGGGGAGCCTGGAGGCACCCTTGCCTTCGCGCGGGCCGGATCCTTCGCTCCCGCTCAGGATGACATGTATTATGCTCAGAATGGCATGCATTGCACTCAGGATGACAGGCGTTTTTGTTGCAACTGCTCGATCAATAGGGGCAGCAGCGTATGTACATCGCCGACGACGCCGATATCGGAATGGCGGAAGATTGCCGCGCGCTTATTTTTATTGATCGAGACTATAAACCCGGCCTTGCGTATGCCGGCGATATGCTCGGCTGCTCCCCTGATGCCCAGCGCGATGTAAAGCCGGGGCGAAACCGCGCGGCCCGTCAGGCCGATCTGCTTCTGTTTAGGCAGCCAGCCCTGGTCGGCAACGTTACGCGTGGCGCCAACGGCGGCATCGAGCAGGCGCGCCAGTTGATAGACCGGCTCGTAGTTTTCCGGCCCTCCCAGGCCCATACCCACGCCGATAACCGTGTGGGCCGATTCCAGCTCAGCCACCCCCGTATCCTGGAACTCGAGGCCCAGGCTGCGTGTGCGGATCCGCGCGGCGATGTTTTCCGTTGGGAGTCGTTCAATAACAGGTTCGCGGCTGGCGTCGGGGATGGCGGCATGGAGCATGCCGGGGCGCAGCGTCGCCATCGCCGGGACGGTGTTGGAGAGAATGGGAGAGATAATACTGCCACCAAAGGCCGGCTTGTACTGCACGAGGCGCTGCTGTCCATCGATGCTCAGATCGATGCAATCGCCCGTCAGGCCAAGATTGAGGCGAGCAGCTACGCGCGGCGCCAGGTCGCGCCCGTCAGCAGTCGATCCTAGCAGCACAACCGCAGGATGATATTTTTTGATCGCCTCCGCCACCACAGCGGTATAGCCCTCGGTGCTGTAGCGCTCCAGAGCGGCGTCCTCGGCGACGTAAACGCGTTCGGCCCCGTAGGCTGCGAGCGTCGCGGCATGTGCGACCACCCCGGGGCCTCCAATCAGCAGCGCCGCGAGTTCGCCCTGCAAGGCCGCCGCCAGATCGTTGCCCTTGCCCAGCAGTTCGAGCGTGACGCGGCGTAGGCCATGATGGGTATGTTCCGCGACAACCCACACTGCCCGGCCCGGCTGTGGCTCCCCTTGCCGGCGCGGGGCAGCGTTGGGTTCCGGCTTTTCCCCCGCACGCGGCTCGTGGTTGGTATCGAGCAGGCCGCGCGCTTCGAGTTCGCCAATCAGCGCGGCCACCGCCTGCGCCGGATCGCTCTCGGCGATGACGTGGCCTGCGCGTGCATGCGTGTCGGAAATAATCTCTGTTACCCGGGTCGGCGAGCCTGCCTGCCCGATGCGTTCCAGTTCGGCGCCGAGATCCGCCGAGGTGACGAGCCTGATACGATCTCCTGCCTGCTCGCCGGCTTCACGAATGGCGTGCTCATCGGGCCAGATACCCTCGTTGAGCTTTTCGGCAGCCGTAACCAGCGCTGGCAGAGGGACGATCAACGTCTCGCTGCCCTCATCGGTCTCGCGCGTCGCAATGATCTCGTTCCGGCCATCGGAGCGCCGCACATCGATCTTCACAATCGCGCTAATCTGCGGCAGATCGAGCATCTCCGCGAGTTCCGGTCCTACCTGGGCCGTCTCCGCATCGATGCTGTGACGGCCACAGAAGATCAGGTCAACGCGCCTGCCTCGTTCAGTGAAGAGGCGCTGGATCGCCAGGGCGAGCGTGCGCGCGGTAGCCGCGGTATCGGCGCCGCCGAAGGCACGATCACACAGATGGATGGCGCTGTCGGCTCCCATCGCCAGCGTCGTAGCCAGCGCCTCACGCGCCTGGGGTGGTCCCATCGTCACGGCAATCACTTCCCCGCCGTATTGATCGCGGAGACGTATGGCCTCGCTGAGCGCGTAAACGTCCAGCTCGTTGATCTCCAATGGTACGCCCTCGCGCACAAGGCGCCGCGTCTCTGTATCAAAACGCAGTGCCGAAAGCAGGGGCACCTGTTTGATGCACACAATAATGGTGAGAGGCCCGGCGCCATCCCGGGTCTCGATTGGTTCCGTCATCCTGTGTATGCTGCTCCTTTGCCAGTTATTCACCAGGTATTCTATACCGTAGAACAAGTTGTAACCTGTGCATTATGCCCGCCGTTTAGAGGGCTGTGAAGTTGAGACTGTGGGAAGCGACCAGGAAGACCTGTTATGAATGCAGAGTCTTGATATTTTCAGGAACGGAAATCGAGGCGAGTTCGGCTCAAATACGGCAAATTACATGCATTTCTAAAGAGGGAGGGAGCCGTTATGCCAGGAGATACAAATGGCACCAGGCCGGGTCAATGGAAAGCTGAACAGCTACCTCAACGGCTTGGGATAACTATGGAAAAATTTCACGGTACCGCTGGTTTTACTATGGATGAAGCTATCACTGTGGAGCTTGAGCACATCCGCCAACAATATCGCAACTTGAGTGACATGGCTCACATGCGCTAAGAACGGGCTTCCTGGTGCATGGCTCTCAGAGGCCAGGATCAGAGAGAGTCGGAATGCTTGAAACACACGTACCGCTGGTCCTCGCCCCGTCAGAAAGTCCCGGCAGTTCTCCCACTTTATCTGACAAGTTGCCGTATGGTAAATCGTCGCCCTGTTTCGCGAGCTTGTGGTCCTGCATCATACTCAGAGATGGTCCCTAAAGCCCACAGCTCGTTTTGACGGAACAGGTCCACTACCTCGAAGTCTTTCAATCTGGGATGGCCTTCCACCTCCAGCGCTACCTGCGAAACCGTCGCCACAAGACTATTTGAGCGGTCTCGAAGCTCGAAGCAGAAACAAGGCGGGATAAAGCTTCGTATGCCATTATCTATGACCTTTACCGGCTGATTTATCTCCTGGATTGCCATTGTTCTTCCTTGTCCCACCTGGCATCTGGGCACTGTTCTGTCGCCAGCCAGGCTTTCTTTCGCACGTTACAACCGCACAGCTTGCAAATGGTCTTCTCCTCAGAGGATACCCCAACGAATCTATAAAGTCTAGTGGTGGCAGGGGGAGAGGAAAGATGCTCGCAGGATTGGCATACTGAGAGTCTCTTTTGGTATTGCTGGGGGCCAACCCGGCTGAAACCCGATGCCGCCCAACGCGCGAGGGCCGCACTCGCTCGACTAAGCAGTTCAACAGTGGTTGGCTGGACGGCAGTAACTTGAGGGGTAGATCTTCCTTCCGCCAGCAACATGTCAAGCATCTCGGGATCGGCTCTGCATATCTCGAGATGGCAAAGGAAAAGAGGATCTTCTGCCAATGTGGTCAGGAATGCATCCGTCACCCGATCCAAAGAAAGGCCAAGCTCATCAGCAATCCGCCTTCGGCTGGTCTCAGGATCATTGACCACGGTGTTTTCGGGTTGTGAAATGCTCATAACATCTCCGAAATCTTAGATCATCCTACTTGTAAATGAGTTAATAACCAGGAATAAGACCTCTAAAGGGGCGACAATCTAAGGTCGCTAGGCTGTCACCCCTGATGAGGCTATCCAATTGCTAGGAAGCACAGCCCGGCCTGGGGGCAAGATTCACTGCCGCGTGATAGGTCGCGACGCGGCAAGCCCCTGGTGGGTGCTGGCAGCCAGCCGAACCGCCTGGCGCAGTCTCACTGTCTGGCACTCCAAAGAAGTCAGCCATTTGCTGGATTGCGGCTGTTGTCGTCCTGTTATACTGATCGCCAAACCACACTTTCCGCATAATGATTAATACTCCAGCGTAATCGGCCTGGCCCTCACAGGAAAGACCGTTGCCTGGAAAAGTCGGTGGGCCACCATAGTGATGACCGAGTTCATGAGCAAGGACGAGGGCAATACCTTCCAGTAGCAAAGCTGCATCCCTGACAAGACCGCCCTTGAGAGCGACGTGTCTGACTCCGTTGTCAATCCAGGCGAAGGCGTTGACGGTGTCGTCAGCCCAATCGAGGTGGTAAGTCACGTCGGGGTAGAAGCACTGATGGTAGCTGATTAATGACTCGGTCCATTCGCGTGAGAGGGGATCATTAAATCCCCGCTTGGGCGCACGGGCTTTCGCCTCAGCTTCTTCCGGGGGGAGAAAGCTGCAAGCATCGGGAGGGATGCGAACAATGGTGGCCTCTGCCGGAACAAAAACATGCGCTCCTGCTGGCAGGTCACGGGTATTATACATGCTCACATTGAGCTGAGCAGGACCCGCGAAGTCCTCAGCAAAGCTTGGAGCCTGCAACGAAGCACGCCCATAGCGTGCGACGTACTCAGGCGATCCCACCACGGGCCGGCTCATATTCTCGTAGGCACTGAAGCCCGCTGCTTCCCCTCTTCGAGCAAAAATTTGAACGGTGTAATCAGCACTGACGACCCCATTCGTGTTCAGCAGGTGGCTTTCCAATCCGGGACCGGGTGGCTCTTTTGACGTGGCGATATGATGAAAACCGGCCAGATAATCCCCGATGTGAACTGATCTGATAGGAACTGGCTGGCCTTCTGGAGACATCAGGGTATCTTCTGGCGTCAAGCGGTCTGCCCGCCGTAACGTCCTGTTCCCCAGGAGGAACAGGTGGTCGCTCGTGACGGCGATGGCCGTATTGCCATAGAGAACCAGGACGGTGTATTTCTGGCGCGAAGCTCCTGTGGTGCCTCCGCTGAACACGACCGGTCGAGAGGACCACTGCAAATCTGTCCCCGCCGCCATCACCTGGTCGTCAGTAGTATAGGTTTCAATCGCCTTGAACAGGCCATCGCCCGACTCAACGAGGGTTCCAAAGGCCAGGCAGGAGCAGGAACAGATGCAAGGACCCTGATCATCACGCGTGAGCACAGGATGATTTACCGGCCATCCCAGTTGTTTGCAGATCTCGTTAATGAGGGGATCGGCGGCACTACAGTGAGCCGAAGAACATTGTCGAACCGTTGGTTCGACTGGTTGACCACCACCACCACCACCGCCACCACCACCGCCACCATCACCATTCCCACCGCCATTTCTCCGGCGGATGGGAATGTTAAGGCTAAGGGTAGGATCAAACATCATTACCTCCTTGTCGTAGTGATTATAGGGATAGGTGCCTCATTTGGAATTCAAAATGTATCGCAAGTCATAGGACGCACTCCGAAGTCAATCCAGGAACGGAATCAGGTGAGCCTTTTGATCCAGGCAATGGGAGGAGCAAGCAGTTTCTACCTCAGCCACCTGAGCCAGCGCCTCATCCACCACCTCCTTCTGGGCTTGACGCCCATTTCCTTCAGGTAGGGCAAGATAAAGTCTCCGATGTCGTCCAGATTGTCCAGATAGCGGCGTCTGCCACTGGACACATGCGTCACATGACCACGCCAAACGCCTCGGCCTGCTCCTTCGGCACGTTCTTCGACCCAGACCCTGACGATGAACGATTGGGCTGGAGATTCCATCTCATCCATAACCAGCCTCGTCTTTCCGTTGATCCGAGCTTGATTTCGCTTGCCCTGTCCAGACCTTCTCCGGTTCACTTCAACTGTAACATGGAGGCGTCTCAGCAGCATCTCCTGGGTGTCCCTCGGGATGCGTTTTCGCGTCGCTTAGCGTCTGTTGAGTGTCTCCGTAACGTCTTTTCCCCCATCGGTTTGAGCTGAAGAGGATGAGTTGGAGTTAATGTTGAGGGCCTGTTCGACTTTCTGAATGCTTTGCTGCACCTGGCTTTGAAGATCAACTAGAAACTCCTGAAGTTGTGTCAGATGCTCAAGTGCTTCGATCAGCGAAGAGGTAGAGCACTCGAGTGCTGGTTGCGCCACAGGTGGTGTGAAAGGCGGCTCTGGCTCAGCGATCTGTTCTGTCAGGATCTGCTTATAGAGCGCCAGTGTACGTTTTGAGGGCTTCACGCAGAGTTCTTCCTCCAGGCCAGCAGCGCATTGCTCATACTGACGTAAGGCTGCCGCCCGGTCTCCACTGAGATAGTAGAGGCGCATCAACCGGCGGTGCGTGTGCTCGCGAACTTTGTTGCAGCTTATGATACGCATCCCATACAGAATCCCTGCACTGTAATCCTGATGGACCTCACAATAACTCATCAGCTTGTCTAACATAGCCAGATACCTGCTCTGCAAGTCTTCACGCTTATACAGGCACCAGTCCTCATAACAGCCTTCTAAGAGTGGACCCTGGTACAGTTGCACGGCATACTGCAATGCCTCCGCTTTCTGGGTATCTAACTGTTGACCTGCAATGCTCTGAATAAGCTCAAAGGTCTTCTCAAATGCCGCAACATCAAGCCAATAATCGGCTTCCGGGTTAATTTGTATCCGATCTGCTTCGGCAAGCAAGAGACGGTCGTGAACAGATTCATTTCGCGAACCCAGGGTAAACTGAAGATGCCAGAGAGTTTGCCGCAGCTTCTTCTTTGACTGAGCCGTAGTAGTATCAGGCCACAACAGGCTCGCTAAAGCCTCACGCGAAAGAGGCTGATGGCGATGAAGCAGCAAGTAGCCGAGCAATTCCTGGAGTTTGTGTGCTTCGAAGCCGGCGACAATCTGTTCGTCGCGTTGCACACAGAATGGGCCAAAGAGCTGGATACGTAGCCTGGGCATAGCAGTCCTACCCGTGTAGACTATCTCAACCGCATACTGGAGGTCAGCTTGAAGTATAGACGTGATCAGGCAACCTGCTCTACTGATGTTCCATGATGGGGTTATCTATCGGCATTCCACTCACGGATTCTACAAGCAAACCTTATTTCTAAAATAGAATTTCATTACCAAAGCCTCTCTTATCACTCAACTCAGAGAAGCATAACTTGCTTCTCTGAGTTGAGCCTGTGAAAAAGCTGAGATGGGGCTGAGAAAGCAAGCATGCACATTTAATAGGGAAAAGACTTGATATTCAAGCACTGGCTCCAACTCACGTTGGAGAACCTCGGACGTGATCGACGCCCCACAGGTTAACCCACGCCGTGGGTAGGCAAGATAAGCCCTCGGCATTACAGAGTTCCTGCATACCTTCCTTATGGAGCACCCTCTCATGTGCATTAAAGAACCCGAACAGAACCTGCCCGTGATGGCATTGTTGCCTTTGACCCGGGGATCAAGAGGCTAGCCACTGGTTATAGCAGCACTGAGCGGCTCTATCACATCGGCAGCTTCAAAGGCTATTGCTGGTACAATAAGCAACTCGACAAATTCGCTCCAAACGAGGTCCATGCAAAAACGAGTCGCATGTATCTCTCGCGGGTATTTAAGCGTGTAACGAAAAAGAAGCGCCACAGAAGAGCGGGAGTGGCGTATGGGCAACCGTATGGGGTACAATGATGGGGGACGCTATGGCTTTGTTAGGAAAGGCAGCGTGAGATTATGCCAGGCTCGTTTCGTATCGGCAGCCTTGCCGGGATCGATATATATGTCAACTTTAGCTGGCTTATCATCCTCGTCCTGCTGACGGTCTCGCTCGCCACCGGCTGGTATCCCAGCGCGTTTCCGGGCCAATCGTCGGGTATCTACCTGCTGCTGGGCTTGATCGCCGCGCTGCTCCTGTTCCTCTCAGTGCTGCTGCATGAACTGGCTCACTCGCTGGTAGCGCGGTCCCGTGGCCTGCCGGTCAAAAACATCGTTCTCTTCATCTTTGGCGGCGTCTCAAATATTGAGCAGGAGCCGAAAAGCCCCGGCGTCGAGTTCTTCATGGCGCTGGTCGGGCCAGTAGTGAGTCTGCTCATCGCGCTGGTATGCTACCTGCTCTGGCTGCCGATCAGGGGAGACAGATCGGCAGTTGCCGGCACTCTCCTCTACCTGGCGGCCGCCAACGGCCTGCTCGGCCTCTTCAACCTGATCCCCGGGTTCCCCCTCGACGGTGGCCGCGTGCTGCGCTCGATTGTCTGGAAGATCAGCGGCAATCAGACCACCGCTACGCGCGTCGCCACCGTCGTCGGTCAGATCATCGCCTATCTCTTCATCCTGGCCGGCATCTGGCAGTTCTTCACGGGTAATGTGCTGGATGGCATCTGGATTGGCTTTATTGGCTGGTTTATGTTGAGCGCGGCGCAATCGGCCCGCGTACAATCGGCCATCGACGAGGCGTTTAGCGGCGTCACCGTCGCCCAGGTTATGAATACAAACCCCATGACCGTGCCGGCAAATATCTCATTGCAGAGGCTGGTGCACGAGTACTTTCTGCCGCAGGGCTTGCGTTCGGCCCTGGTAATGCAGGGCGATCAACTGGCGGGCCTGATTACGTTGAGCGATATTCGGCATGTGCCCCAGGATCAATGGGCGCAAACCCCTGTTGGCTTCGCGATGGTGCCGGTGGAGCGTTTGCATGTGGCAACACCTCAGCAAAGTTTAAAGGATGTGCTCAGCTTGATGACGGGCAAGGATGTAAACCAGTTGCCCGTTGTCGAGGATGGGCGCCTCGTTGGCGTGCTCACGCGCGAGGCTATAATTCGCACGCTGGAGATCCGCCGCAGCCTCGGCCTGAACCAGAACAAAAACAAAGTAGCCTGACATAGCATGGTGGTCACGCGATTATGAACATTACCGATCTTGATTGGTACCATTCAGTATCGCGCGGCTGCGCACGTTTTTATTCCCGATTATCCTCGAAGCCTCGTGAGGCGCTCCTGCGCCTGCTGGAGCATGTCGTCGCTCTTGCAGAACGAGAAGCGGGCATAGCCGTGCCCGATATGAGCGTGCGCCTGGCTGTAGAACGATTCCGGGGGGATGCAGGCCACGCCAATCTCTTTGATCAGGTAGCGCGTAAATTCGAGCGGCGTCCCGTCAAACACATCCTCGTAATTCGCCATGATGAAATAGGTGCCTTCGGGGACGCTGCACTTCAGGCCGGCGTTTGTGAGCGCGGAGAGCAATAGATCGCGCTTCACGGCGTACATGGTTCGCAGCTCTTCGTAGTAAGCATCGGGCAGGTTGAGCGCGTAAGCAACGGCTTCCTGGGTGGGATGGTGGACCGCGAAGGTCACGAACTGGTGCGCCCGCGCCGCGCCCTCTACAAGATGTGGCGGGCCGTAAACCCAGCCGATCTTCCAGCCCGTCGCGCTGAATGCCTTGCCGGAACTGCTGACCGTCACTGTACGTTCGAACATGCCCGGCAGCGTGGCGATGGGAAGATGGCGTGCAGGCGCGAAGGTCAGATGCTCGTACACTTCATCGCAGATAACCGTCACATCGTGCTCAATGCATAACTCGGCGATCAGCGTCAATTCCTCGCGGCTGAATACGCGCCCGCTGGGATTATGCGGTGTGTTCAGGAGCAGCGCGCGCGTTTTTTTGCTGAACGCGGAACGGAGTTCGTCGGGATCGAGGCTCCAGGTAGGCGGGTGCAGCGGAACGTAGACCGGCACTGCGTTTGCCATGATGATATCTGGCACGTATGAGTCGTAAAACGGCTCGATCACGATGACCTCATCGCCGGGATCGGTCAGACCCAGTATCGCGGAAAGGACGCCCTCTGTGGCGCCCGCCGTGACGATCACGCCACGGGCCGCGTCGATGTCCATATCGTAGAAGCGGGCCGCGTGGTCGGCAACCGCCTGGCGCAGCGCCGTGGTGCCGGGACCTGGCGCGTACTGATTATAGCGCCCGGCCTGCAAAGCCTCAACCAGTTGCCCGATAACGTTCCGTGGGGCATCGAAATCAGGTTTTCCCTGTCCCAGATTCACCGCGTCGTACTGCTGGGCCAGCATATTAATCTCGGTGAAAATAGTAGTGCCAAAGGTCTCGACACGGCGAGCAGAGGTAGACATACAGCATACTCCACAAGACAAAAGATCTGGAAAGCATCGCTTGCATTGTACATCACTGCTATCCGCTGGCGCAACCCGCGCGTTCGCACCGCCAGGGCTATATAATTCTCCCCACGCCACGCCCGAAAGGGGGCTGCCGCCCCCTTGACCCCCGCTTCTGGCGAGCATTACATAGCCCTGTCGCACCGCTGCGCCAGGCAAGAATTGTATGTGTGATGTGGGGACAGGCACTTTGTGCCTGTCCCCACATCACACATACATAAAAGGCGAACGCCGCAGGCGCGAGGAGAGATGCAAAGGGGCATAGGATGCTATTGCGTCCTATGCCCCCCCCTTGACTGATCTTCTGCTAAGCAGTAGTTTTGGTTTCACCAAGCACCCGGTTAAGGGTTTCCCTCTTGATGCGATAAGCTTGCCGCTCATTGACATGGGGCAGAACCACAGCTTCAAGCGCACCTTGCTTCACCCAACGACGCACGGTTGTGTCATCGACGCGCAAGATACGGGCCACTTCAGATACGGTCAACAGATCGCTACTCATTCGTTCACTCTCCCTTTGCTAAATTTGTAAATTCATCGAGCATCTGTTGCAACTGGCGAGGTCTCCTCCCCAGAAGCAGGGATGCCAGATAGCCACTGTACCAGAGAATACACTTGGTAACATTGTGACTACATTGTACATTATTGTAAGCTTTTCGTAAAGATGCAAGAGGCGCAATGTACCATCCGGGCTAAAAAGAAAAATGACAGCTCTCACTGTTATATAGTATAGAGTGCGATGTCCATTAAGGCGGACTGGTGAGTTCCTGTCCCCTGGACGCTTGTAGCGATATGTGTTACTCTTAGATGGTGGGTTTGAGGAAAACAGGCAATCGCGGGCTAGCAGGTCCGAGGAAAGTCCGAACTCCGCAGAGCAGAATGCTGGCTAACGGCCAGTGAGGGCGACCTCAAGGAAAGTGCCACAGAAACATACCGCCCGGCGTAAGCTTTCTCCTTGTGCAGAAAGGCCGGGTAAGGGTGAAATGGTGAGGTAAGAGCTTCACCGGCAGTCAGGTGACTGGCTGGACGGGCAAACCCCATTCGGAGCAAGACCGAACAGAAGGCGTAGCAATTTCGGGCTGGCCCGAAATTGCTAGCAGGTTGCTCGCCTGTCAGCCTTCGGGTTGGTCGCTGGAGGCGCCGGGTAACCGGCGTCCTAGATAGATGATTGCCGCCCGTACTGTCGCAAGGTGGTATGGGTACAGAATTCGGCTTATGGTTTCCTCAAACCCCCGCAGACACAACGTCATGTGCAGGTCTTCCTGACGGCTCACCGCTGTGCGGTTCGCGGGTAAGTTGAGGCTGAGTGCCGCGCGCCACAGGCGCGCGGCACTCAGCCTCAACTTACCAGGAGTGAGCCTGCGGCGCCCCCTCGCTGATGAAGAGTGTGCGGGCACAGCGCCTGTACCGCCCGGCCCCGGCCTCCACATCGTGGCCGCCGCAGGCATCTCCTCTGGTGAAGAGTGTGCGGGCACAGCGCCTGCGGCGCTGTGCCCGCACACTCTTCACCCTGGCGAGGCGCGCAGCGGTGAGCCGTCAGCGAAACTTGCACATGGCATTAACAAAAGACGGAGGGCCACAAAATGTGCCCTCCGCTTCTGACTGGTATAATACCTGCTCCTGATAAAGCGAGCAGACGATCAACACTCCTGACTACTTGCTGATGCGGTCATGCTCAATAAGCCAGCGGATAAAATCGAGGCGACGACTTTCTTCAAGCATCTCGCGATATTCGATCTGCTCGTTAACATGTTCTTTCATATGAATAAGCCGCGCAGCTTCAATTTCCGAGAACCCCATTGAAATCAGGCGTTGGAATTCTGTATCTCCGGTTGTATCTCCCGTTGTGTAAGAAGTGTTTTCCGGCATAGTAGTGATACTCCCTCGATGAATAAACGGACGCGCTATGATCCTTTAAGCGTATCCTGAGCGATCCTCAACGCTCAATTACTACATATACGTCCGAGGCGGCTCTTTAAGATACGCCTTTTTCGATACAACATTCTTTACGTTTCAAAAATTTCGGCCCGATACGATGATGCCTTTTCCTGAGTAACGATGTACCAACGTTTCTCCCGTTTACAGGATAGGACGTTGCGTAATCGCGGAAATAGCTGACGTATTTGCGGCTGAAATTATTTGAGGAGCGTATGCTGTTGTACCAGTGAGGAGACGCCGAGGAGGTCTGTCTCTGGTAGAATCTTACCACATCCGTCGAGTTTCGTCCAATGTAATATTATTTCCGGCCTTCTCCCCTGCTCGCGCCTGCGGCGCTTGCCGGGTATATTTTAATGTATGGGCCATACATTAAAATATACCTGTAGTACGGCAGAGCCGCCCGAGTGTTCAATGAGGGGATAAAGGTGCCGGGCATCAGATACACATCCCTGCTCGTTTGTTGTGGGACGAAGAATGCGCGAAGGTCCCGGGGTGACGCGACATTTGCACGGTTTTGCGCGCTGCACTATACTAAGCGGTGGAATGGTATCGAAAATTTCTCTATGTTACATAAATTGGAGCCTGCAATGTCCAACGGTCTCTCTATGGTATGGCCCTGGAATCCCGGCGGCCTCGCCGTCCTGCTGATTTTATGCCTGCTCTACGTTGTGGGATTGAGACAGGCGCGCAGGCGCCACGCTCGGAATCCGCGAGAAGCGCCTGTGCGATGGTATCATGTGACCTGTTTCTTCTCTGCCATCATTATTGCCGGTTTCCTGCTGCTAACTCCCCTCGACACCATCGCGCGCACGCAGCTCTTCCTGCTCCATATGAGCCAGGTCGTCCTCCTGACAACGCTGTGTGCCCCGCTCATCCTGCTCGGCTCTCCCGGTATCATGCTGCGCCCGCTGGTTGAGCTGCCGGTCATCGATAAAGCGCTCAATGTGCTGATGCGCCCGCTGGTCGCCTCGATCATCTTCAACCTCTGCTTTATCATCTGGCACACGCCGACGGTCTACGATATCGCCATGAACAATGAGGCGCTCTACCATCTACAGATGCTCATGCTGTTCCTCTTCTCGTTCCTGAACTGGTGGCCGATTATGGGATCCGTAGATGAACTGCGCTGGATGAGCTATCCCGCGGAGATGCTCTACGTCTTCTTTGATGGCATCCCCTTTGAGATCTTCGCCTTCCTGCTGGTCTTCAGTGGCACGACCATCTATCCTCACTACAGCGTCCCGCCTGGCCTGGGCCTGCCAGAATACTCGGATCAGGCCGCCAGCGGAGCAATGCTGCTCTTCCCCGGCGTGGTCGACCTCATCATCATGACGCCGCTTTTCTTCAAGTGGCTCAATCAGATGGAGCAGCACTCGCTCCTGGAGGACCAGCGGCGCATGGAGGAGATGCGGGAAGAGGAAGAAGAGTATGAAGATGAGGAAGACGCGCTGCCCGATGTGATCGAATCCGAGCACCAGGTAGGGTGATGCGGTTTAATCGCTAATAGAATGTGCATAGAGATGATTACAGAATTATTTTCTTAAACCGGCGTAGATGCCGGTTAGCGCCAGGAGCAATGCAGGCGCAGCGCCTCCTTCAGGCGCCGTTCGTAGACGCTGCGCGGAATCTCCGTGACGCCCAGTGATGCCAGGTGCGGCGTCAGAAATTGCGTATCGTGCAGCACGTAGCCGTGCGCCTTCAGATGTTCGACCAGGGCCACCAGACACACCTTCGAGGCATCTGTAGCGCGCGAAAACATGCTCTCACCCATAAACGCTCCGCCGAGCGCCACTCCGTACAGGCCGCCGACGAGCGCACCCTCTTTCCAGGCTTCGACGCTGTGTGCCAGCCCGGCATAGTGCAGGCGTGTGTAGGCTTTGATAAATTCCTCGTTGATCCACGTCTCCTCCCGTTGAGCGCAGCAGCGCATGACCTGCTCAAAAGCCGTATCCATGCGCACCTCGTAGATGCCCTTGCGCAGTGTGGCGCGCAGCGAGCGAGAGACGTGCAGGTTGTCGTGCTCCAGAACGGCGCGCGGATCAGGCGCGTACCAGTGGATCCTGCCCTGGTGATCGGCCATCGGGAAGATACCCTGGGAGTAGGCATGGATGACCAGCCTGGGATCAAGTGGTTCGAGTTTTCTTCTGGGCCACATTGTCTGGATTTCCTATAGTCATAAGATTTTTGATGCCGCGTATGTTTATGATGTTCAGCAAACAATGTCGGTAATATTCTCCGTGCGTAGCTGTGCGATCAATCGTGCAGCTACGCACGAGCAGCGGATTGCCGATCTTGATTGATAGCATTTTTCACTGCTTCTGTGCGAACCAGCGTATATAGCGCACCAGCCGGGGGTTCAGACCCTCAATCATCATTATATCCTCGCTGCTCAGCGGCTTGATCCAGAGCAGCAGCCCGAAGCAGAGCGCCAGGAAGAGGCAGCCCGAAAGCGCCAGCAGGATGTGATCCGAGGGATGCCACAGGATGCTCGGCAGCGCGGCCAGGACCAGGGCCAGCAGGAAACGCAGCGTGAAATTGAGCGGATACTTGTGCGGCAGGTCGCGCCATAGGAATACGAGCAGCAGCGCGCCCGTAATCGTCTTGGCGACGCCATCGGCGAACAGCGCGCCCGCCGGCCCGAAGCGCGGAATGAGCAGGACGCCCAGCAGCGCCACAGCGACCATGCCAACCCAGAAGCTGAGTACCACCAGGCGCGCCTTGTTGAGCACGTAGAGCGCGTATTGATGGATAGTCGTGCCGAGGACGCGCACGAGAATATTGAAGAACAGGAAAATCGCCAGCAGCGGGCCGACGGCATCGAACTTGCTGCCGTACAATGCATGCGCGATATTGGGGGCGTTAAAGAGACAGAAGACCAGCACCGGCGCGGCCAGCAGCGTCTCCACCTTAATCAGCGCCTGCCACGAACGTGAGAGGCGTTCATAGTTCCGGCCCACAAAGGCCGCCGCCAGCGCCGAGCCGCTCACGCCCGCGAAGCCGGCGACGAGCAGCAGGTTGGCCGAGTCGGCAAGCTGGTATGAGAGGTTAAAATAGCCAATCTCAACTACCGAGATGGCGAAGATGCCGAGCAGGATGATCGAGAGCTGCTTGAGCAGCGCGCCCGTCACCAGGTTGGTTAACCATGCGGAAATGCCAAGCTTGAGCAGCGGCGCCAGGGGCTGGTTATAGATTGGTGCGATCTGGCCGGTTGCTTTGGGTACGCGGCGCGTGAAGATAAAAGGCGCCAGCCAGATCGCGAAGGCGGCCGCATTGAGCAGAGAGGTGATGGCGAGCAGCCAGAGCATCCCGTTAATGCCAGAGCCTAACCGCAGCACCACGAAGCCCACGACCAGGACGACAAGCTGCGTGACGCTGCCGATAACAAAGACGATGCGCATACGCATCAGCGCCGCGCAGAGCGCATTGAGCAGGCTATTGAGGCTGCTGCCCACGACATACACAACGATAGGAATAACGTGCGAGAGCAATTCCGGGTTGCGCAGGCTGGCAGCGACGCCAGCGGCGCCTTTGAAGGGCATCAGAGCGATAAACATAGCGAGCGCGGGCAAGGCGAAAAGCATAATAACCACGCTCACAGCGAGAACGCCCAGGCGCAGCGCCAGCAATTTCCGCATCAGCAGTGCGGCGGATGCGCGCCCGTGTTCGGCAAAAACGCGTGGAATATAGGTCGTCGTAGCGTCCTCAAAGCCGAACGCGATGATATAGAGGATGGTGTTGTAGGCAGTCAGTGCGATGGCGAAGATGCCATACTGCTCGGCTGATACTTCATGGGTGATAATCAGGATCAGGAAGAACCAGGCTATAAAGAACCAGAGTCCGTATGCCTGATTGAACAGGTAGCTATCGGGCGTGCGCTTGAGCAGGCTGCGTGCCTCGGCTTCACCCGGAGCTACCGTCGTCTCCGCTATAGCGGGTGTCGTGACGAAACCTGCTCTAACTGGCGCAGCAGTCTCAGAGCCATTCTGGGCAGCAATGTTTGTCCCGGTCCCATCTTCGACCTTGCTCACATCCTTATCTCCGTCTCCGAAGAACTGATTTCTCAACTGATCGATTTTCAAACGTCTCCTGGTAGAGAAAATAAACCCCCGCTTAGCCCTCTTTTTGTTCATTTCTCCTACGAATGTGTGCGGTGATAAATAAATACATCAGGGCCAGAACACGATATGCAGTAGCGTCTGCTCAACCATATCAAATCATTTGGCATGGTTATCTCCGTTTGTCTATCCTTCTGCGTTGCAGAAAATCATCGTAGTCCTTGCGAGAGATGCGATACTCTCCGCCTACATCCACTGCCGGCAGTTCACCTGATTGTATCCATCTTCGAACAGTATTGACATTTACCTTTAGGTCTTTGGCTATTTCGTCGGTTGTAAGCCAGTTCTCGCCTTGTGGCATACGACAATCTCCCAAATAATCAGTTTAAGGCATTGTACTACGAATGGCATGCTCAGTCAATCAGCATGAAGCTAAATGCATCCAAGTACTGCAAAAGTTATTCTAGTATGGTAAAATATATCTGAAAGCAACGTAGTAGTTCTAAGGATTATCAGATAACGCTTGCTTTCGCTGAGACAATCGTTTTATGCATAGGAGTTTCAAAGGTATAAGCCGAAAGGCAGACGATGGGATTGCAAACGCTGCGGTTTTCGTGGGCATCGGGATCTGGTTGGCTCGGTCAACATGCACCCGCTTGCTTATGGAGAAAAGGTGACGTTCCCTCGCATGGTCACGTATCTACGTCCTGGCTCGATCAGGCGTAGTAGGAGGGCCGGCACGCCCCCATGTTGTCTGAATAAGTCCTGTGCTCAACCACGTATCATTAATACGGTCTCTTTAGAGACAGGCCGCCTGTAGGATGTTGCTCAGAAACCCATCAACCTAAAGGCGATGGGAGTGTCACTGCAATTTGAATACGTACCGTCCTAGCCAACCAATCCCCCCCAGGACAATGAACATTTCGAGCATGCTCACACTGGCAGTAATGTGATCATGGTCGGTTGAGAGGAGATAGAAGGCGCCAATCTTGAAGGTCGCGGCGATCAAAAAAAGCCCCAGTCCGATCCACGCTGGCAGCGTGGCATAGAGCAATGCCTGCTGCCAGTTGCGGCTTATCAGACCAATAAACGTTGGCGAGAGATAAATTAACGCTGTAATCACGGGAGCGATAGCCGGAGGAAACGGACCATCCAGTGTGGCGCTCGACGATTGCGGCAGCAGGCGCGCCCACAGTTGCGCCGGGACCAGCGCCAGAATGACGAGCGCGGTTTCGAGAACGACCAGGGCAATGAGCAGGGTGTCTCTATTCTTCTCCAGCGTTGAGCAGAGCGTATCGAGTGTTGATCTGATTGTGGATGGACCAGGCATTGCTAACCTCTCTATTTTTAAGCATCATAATTTGTTCATTGTTCTGGTATTGGGAGCAGTCCCATTGCGTACTTCATCATCAAAATGCGGCGTACCGAAGCGTCAATTCGCTGCTGGCTGATCTTGCCTTCGCTCATGGCCTGCTTGATACCGCTTATCATGGCGCCAACGTCTTCCGGGCTGGAGGCGCCCATCAGGAGATCGCAGCCGGCCTCAACCGCGAGTGCCGCTGCCTGGTCCTCCGGGTAATAAGCGGTAATGCCCTCCATCGTCAGGCTATCGGTGATAATCACTCCCTGGAAGCCCAGTTCGTTCCGCAGGATGCCGGTCACGAGTTTGGAAGAGAGCGTGGAGGGCTGAGCAGGATCGACAGCGGCGACCAGTTCATGCGTCACCAGGACGGCGTGTACAAGACCCTGACGGATGAGTGTGCGATAGGGCGCCCAGTCGATCTGCTCCAGATCGCTTCTGGAGGCTTTCAGATCCGGCACGCCAACGTGCGGATCGATGCTCACGTCGCCGAGTCCCGGAAAGTGTTTGAGCGCGCCGATCACTTTGCCGCTTTGCTGCAACCCGCGCAAATAAGCCGCGGCCATGCTGGTCACGATAGCGGGGTTGTCGCTGTAGGTGCGCGTATACAATTGTGGATTGTATACCCTGTCTACATCGACAACCGGCGCGAGGTTGAGGTTAAAACCATAGGATGCGAGGTCTTGTGCATCCTGAATGCCGGCTGCCCTGGCGCGGGCGGGATTGTTCGTTGCGCCGATCTGCGCCTCAGAAGGCCGGGGACCATCCAGTTTCGCCAGGCGATCCACGACGCCCCCCTCCTGATCGACGGCGACGACCAGAGGGATCGCGCTATTGTGCTTCATCTGCTGGATGAGTCCTTTGAGCTGCGCTTTGCTGACAATATTGCCATTGGTGGTGTAGAGCAGCACGGCGCCGACGTTGTACTGGCTAATCATCGTGCTGATGGGCAGCGAATACGATGCGCCAAGGAACTGTACGATCATCATCTGCCCAAGCTTCTGATCGAGCGTCATGCTCTGTATGATGCGGTCAATATACTCCTGGGGCGTGATATGTGCACTCTGACCGGCCAGACCTCGTGCGGAAGTTCGGCCCGGTTGCAGCCCGGCATCGGTCAGGGGGTTGGAGGCACTGCTGGCAACCGGGCCTCCGAGAACATAAGCCCAGCCCTGGGGACCGATGAACTGTGCCATCCCATTGTTGATGCTCTGCCAGAGCAGGATGAAAAGCACCATCATCAGGACGATGGCTTTCCCTCTTGTCATCCCCGCCTGTTGCTGAGGAGCGCGTGCCGGCTCTGTAGATGATGAATGATTTACGCTATCTACTGCTTGCCGTTCTATGGGCGTTTCTGCGCTATCCTGCTCTGGAGTAAGCGCCGGCTGCGCTTCTTGCTCCGTTATCAGAAGTTCGGGCTGACGAGGCGTCTCGACGCCGTTTTGTTCTTGTGTTGCTTCTGGCTCATCACGATAGCGGCGCAGCCCAGAAGACCAGAGGCAGGTCAGTTTCATCAGGAAAACTCCCCCTGGCAGAGCAGGGATGATGAGATGTAGAGTGCCATTTACAGCATAGTCCATAGATAGCAACGTGCCATCGAACGATGTCGTAACGCCACAAATTATAGCATTTAGTCTCGCGGCAGGCGCGAGTCAGCCAGGGGGTCGCGCATCCGACATTCTCTTAGTATCACGTTTTATGCATGGTTTTCGTAGATCAATATCGAGATGTCGTTACCCCGGCACGTAGTGATGGAAGGACTCGGCCAGTTCATAATGCTGTTCGATGCCGGCAATAGTGGCGTGGCGCCGCACGTATGCGTCAAGCTCCATATTTTTCGTCTGGGTGACGTGACAGCGCAGCGCCTCGATCTTCTTATCGATGACCTCGCTGATGTCAACCCAATGGTTGGGCCGATCTGTGGAAAAGAAATAGACCTGTCTCACGCGATGCGGCGTAATGCCGTCGCGTAGTTGCTCGGGGAAATACATCGGGCTGCGCGCGGCCACCAGTGCATCCAGCGAACAGGTCGCCGTGGCGCGATGGTCGGGGTGGTGCTCATACATCTTCCAGGGATCGAAGCTAAAGACGATATCGGGGCGAATTTTGCGCACCTCAAGCGCCAGCGCCTTGCGCAATGTCAGCGACACCTCTACCTCGCCATCGCGGTATCCCTCCAGAAACGTCACCGATTGTACGCCAAGCACAGCAGCAGCGCGCCGCTGCTCCTCTTCACGAATGACCATCAGGCGCTCCGCCGTCATGTCAGGATCATAGTTCCCCTTATCGCCGCGCGTCACCAGCAAATAATGTACCTCGCGACCCTCCTGCACCAGCCGTGCGACGGTTCCGCCGCAAATAAACTCGGCATCGTCGGGATGTGCCATCATGACAAGGATGCGCTGCCCACCCGGTGGCAGCAGAACCGAGGAAGGTGTTATCATCACAAAGACCTCTTTCCCTGACTGCGAAGCCGCCGGAGGCGGCAAGGGAACCTGAATAATGCCATGTGCCTGTTTCGCTGACCGCTCACCGCTGCGCGGCTCGCCAGGAGGAAGAGTCTGCGGCGCTGTGCCCGCAGACTCTTCGCCAGGGGGTGCGCCGCAGGCGCACAAAAACATGTCCATCGGGTTGAATAGTTACGTTCAATGAACATATCCGTAGTATATCATCTCTGGCGTGGAGCGGCGGGCATAGGCATGTTCAGAAAATTAATCTGAGAGCCGGGCGATTCTAACGCTGTAACATACGGCTGTAACCTGGAGCGCCGGATAGAAATAAAGGATGCCAGCGTATGTCGGCCGGGGGAGCAAGATCTATGCAGCAGGACGATTATGAAGTTTAAGAAAATCATCCGGGAATGATCTCTACGCGGAGTCGTGCGATGAAGTCTCTTGCCACAACTTTTAATTATCCCTGTCTCTGCTATCAGAGCCTTGAAAAATAGCTGCTCAGTAAGGTAATATTGTATGTAAGCGCGTTCATCATGATATGGAGAGGAAATTGTATGGTCACGAGTGAGCAAGTGGCTCGCCTGGCCGGTGTCTCGCGCGCGACGGTCTCGCGGGCGCTCAACGGCTCCGCTTATGTGAGCGAAGAGACAAAGAAGCGGATCCACGATGCTGTCGCCTCGCTTGGTTACGAGCCAAATATCGTAGCCCAGAACCTGGCGCGGCAGCGCTCGCGAGCAATCGCCCTGGGATCTTTTTTTGATGATAGCGGGCTGCTCACGCAGCTTGAACCGACGCGGCACTACTATCATCTGGGCCTTCTGAAAAATATCGAGACCGAAGTAGCCGAGGCCGGTTACGATCTCGTTCTGCCTTCGCGGCCACATGGTTCCTCCCGGAATGACTACATCCGCAGCCTGCAAACGCGCCATATAGCGGGGGTGCTCGCCCTTTGTGCCAATCCGGCCGATCCGCGCATCGCCGCGCTGGTCGAGGCGCCGATCCCCACGGTCTTCATCGATCATATGGGGCAGGGGCCGCACGCTACCTACGTCAAGCCTGATTATATGGATGGTGCGCGCCAGGTCACGCAACATCTGATCCGGCTTGGGCACAGGCGCATTGCGTTCCTGCTGGGAAGGTCAACCGCGCTATCCGGCGCGGAACGACTGCTTGGCTGCCAGCAAGGGCTGGCAATGTCGGGGCTGGCGATGAACCCCGGACTGCTGCGCGAGTGCGGATGGAATACGGAAGATGCGTATGCCGCTGCTACGGCCCTGCTCGACGAGCGGCGCGATTTCACCGCTATTGTTGCTGGCAGCGACATGATGGCGCTGGGCGTGCTGCATGCTCTCTATGAGCGCGGCCTGCGTGTGCCGGATGATATCTCTGTGACCGGCTTCGATGATATCGATCTCTGCAAATACATCGCGCCTCCGCTTACGACGGTACGACTGGATCGCCAGTCTATCGGCGCCGGTGCTGTACGGCGTCTGATCGCTATGATCGAGAACAATGGGGACGTTTCTCCGCTCGTCGTGCCGACAAAGCTTATTGTGCGTCAATCGACGGGGCCTGCCCCTTCGTGAGCGGTGCCTGTATTTGCGTAACATGGAACATCATTTAGAGGGTATCCGATGCTTTGCATCCTCGCCTGCTCTGGCCGGGCCTTCGCGCAGCGGAGTCGTGCCAGGAATGAATAGTGCGGTGTGGGGTCAGGCGAAAAGCGCCTGACCCCACACCACACTACCTGTTTAAAGCGAGAGCCGCAGGTGCAAGCATGCGATGATGTTGGAAATCGGACATACTCATACTAGCAAGGAGCATTGTTGGCGATGCCATACATAACGATCCTGGGTGCGGGGAGCACGGTGTTCGCCCGCCAGCTCATGACCGATATTTTGCACATCGAAGGACTGGACGAAGGCTGCTTCGCCCTTGTCGATATCGATGAGGCGCGACTGGATCTGGCGCGGCAGATCGCCGAACGCCTCGTGGCGAAGAGCGGCAAGCGCTGGTCTGTACGCGCGTCCACAAAGCGGCGCGAACTGCTGGCCGGCAGCGACTTCCTCATCAACACGATTGAAGTGGCCGGCCTGGCAAACGTGCGCCACGACTTCGATATCCCCATGAAGTATGGCATCAACCAGTGTATCGGCGACACCATCGGCCCGGGGGGAATCTTCAAGGCGCTGCGCACCGGACCGGCCTGGCTCGACATCCTGCGTGATGCCGAGCAGCTCTGCCCGCACGCCACCGTGCTCAACTACACCAATCCCATGTCGATCCTGACGCTGGCCGCGCTGCGGGGCACGACCATGCGGACCGTGGGCCTCTGCCACAGCGTGCAGGGCACTTCGCGGCTGCTGGCCGAGTACCTGGAGGTGCCTTATGAGGAACTGGAGTGGCGCTGCGCCGGCATCAACCATAACGCCTGGTTCACGCTGCTGCGCCGCAATGGCGAGGATATGTATCCCCTGCTGCGCCGGCGCGCGCGCATCCCGGAGATCTACGAGCACGATCCGGTGCGCTTCGAGATCATGCTGCACTTCGGCGCGTTTGTCACCGAGAGCAGCGGGCACTTTTCGGAGTATGTGCCCTACTTCCGCAAGCGGCCAGAGTTGATCGAGCGCTACTGCCGTGCGGGCTATCGCGGCGAGACCGGTTTCTATGCCAACAACTGGCCCACCTGGCGCGAACGCAATGACGCCTCCATTCGCGAGATGCTGGCGGGCACGCGCGAGATCCCTTTCCAGCGCAGCCTGGAGTACGGGGCCGATATCATCGAGGCGGTGGCGCTGCGGCGTCCGAAGGTAATCTATGGCAACGTGCGCAATGAAGGATTGATCGACAACCTGCCCGATGGCTGTGTGGAGGTGGCCTGCCTCGTCGATCAGAATGGGGTGCAGCCCTGCCACTTCGGTCCGTTACCCGAGCAACTGGCGGCGCTCAACCGCAGCCACATGGCGATCCACAATTTGATGTGCGAGGCGCTGCTCATGCGCGACAAGGAGGCGGCGCGTTACGCGCTGCTGCTCGATCCGCTCAGCGCCGCCGTCTGCTCGCCGGCCGAGATCAGTGCGCTCTTCGATGAGATGTGGGAAGCGGAACGCCAGTACCTTCAGCCCTTCGAGTAGCCTTTCGCAACAAGGGTTGTATAATGATGGACGTGATTGTGTGGCACCGGCGCTCCGCGCCGGTGCCACACAATCACGTCCATCAGAGAATTTTTAGAACGGTGGGAGGGTTATGATACGATGTCCATTCACACAGATACCATTACGCTCTTGATCTCGTGTCCGGATCGGCCGGGGATCGTCGCGGCCATTTCTCGTTTCATCTTCGAGCACCAGGGCAATATTGTCGAATCCGACCAGCATGCCACGGATCCGGCTGGCGGCACGTTTTTTATGCGCATCAGCTTCGCCGAGGATAGCTTTACGCTGAGCCAGCACGAACTGGTTGAAGCCTTCACGCCTATCGCCGATACGTTCGCTATGCAGTGGAGCGTGCACTATTCCCGCCAGCGCAAGCGCGCCGGCATCCTGGTCTCCAGACTGGACCACTGCCTGGTCGACCTGCTCTGGCGCTGGAAAAGCGGCGAACTGGCGATGGACATTCCTTTTATCGTCAGCAACCACCGCGACCTGGAAGCGCTTGCCAGCATGTACAGCATCCCCTATCACTATTTTCCTGTCCGGCGAGAGGCCCGCGCGGAAGATCAGCAGCGTATGCTCGAATTCATCTATGGCAAGGCGGACTTTCTGATCCTGGCCCGCTACATGCAGATCCTTGAGCCTTTCTTCGTCAGCGCCTATCCCAATCGCATTATCAATATCCATCATAGCTTCCTGCCGGCCTTCGTCGGCGCCAGGCCATACCAGCAGGCATTCGAGCGCGGCGTCAAGCTCATCGGCGCCACCGCCCATTATGTCACCGATAAGCTTGACGAGGGGCCGATTATCGCCCAGGATGTCATTCACTGCAATCACCGCGATACCGTCGAGGATCTGGTCCGCAAGGGGCGCGATGTGGAGCGCCGCGTGCTGGCCGAGGCCGTGCGCCTGCACACCGGGGACCGCGTGCTGGTATATGCCAACAAGACGGTTGTGTTCTAGCGTCTGTACAGTAAGACCGGAGGATCATGGCATGCCAGGAAAAAAAGAGCAGAGGACCGCGCGATAGTGGCAAGGTCCAATGTCCCCCCGGTCCCTTGCCACTTTCGTGCTGCCTCTCTATAGAACGGCATGTGGACTGGCTTTCGCGCCTGGCATAGACCGGCCCACGAGGATACTCATGGGTTAGCCATTTATTCCTACTGGTATCGATCTTGCTGCGCTTATGGCAAAATAAACCCGGACTCTTTTCATCTGCCCGACTTTATAGTATGCTACGTGTGGCTCTTGCATTCCGTGACGCGATCCTGGTGCGAGGTAATGGCAATGATAAATATCGAGGCGCAGGAGATTTCCTTCTCATTCGATCACCCGGATGCCGTGCTCCGTCCCTTGCTTACCATATTGCAGCAGGCATCTGGTGAGCCGGGGGCCAGAGCGGCCGGGGAGAAGCTGCTGCTGAGTTCGCGCCAGGTGTTGATTATCGATGCTCACAAAGAGCGGGGGCACTATCTCGTAATGCTATTGGAGGCTGCCGGCTATCGATCTCTCGCGGTGATGACCGCTCTGGAGGCGTTTACCCTCTTCCTGCGCGGGGCATTTGTGCCGCTGGCTATCGTTCTGGGCCAGGAGGATCCGGCCCATCGCCTGTTTCTCCAACGCCTCCTGCAACAGGTCGGCCAGAAGTACACGCGGGATGTTCCCTTGATCCGGTTGCGTTCTCAGCCTCCCAGAACGATACCGCCCACAACGTCGCCTCTGACGCCCCCATCTCCACGCTCGGAGCCGCTGCCCACCATTCCGCAGACGCCTCCGCCACCATCGCTTCCGCTCGGGAAAGCGCCATCATCGTCCCCACCGGCGCCTGTGCCACGTCCACCGGTCTCGCGCGCCCCGGCCAGAATACGCCTGACTCCGCAGACTCCGCTGCCTCTGCCCGCGCCAGAGGTAACGTCGCCCTTACGGCCGCAGGAAAGCGCTGTGAAAAAGGAGCGCGCGCCGACTCCAAAGGTGGAGAAGAAATCGTTAGAAGGCCATGAGATGGGCCGCTATCGCGTCATCTCGCTGATCGGCGAAGGAACGTTTGGCGCGACCTATCGCGCCTATGATCGCCTGCGGGAGCAGGATATCGCGCTCAAGGCGATCTCCACCAACTCGGTCCCTTATCTGATGATGGAGGAAGCGATGGAGGAGGTCAGCCTTTTCCAGCAGGAGAAGGATCTTATCGGCTCCCTGGAGCATCCACATATCATCCCTGTATTGCATTATGGAAGATCGTATGTCAGCGGCTCCCCCTTTATATACAAGACAATGAGGTTCTGTACGGAAGGATCGCTGGGCGATTGGCTGCGGACGCACGGCGGCCAGCGGGCATTTTCGCTGCAAGAGGTCGCGCATATCATTCTACAGGTTGGCGAGACGCTCCAGTTCCTGCATGACCACAATATCACCTACCAGAACTTCAAATTATCTAACCTGCTCATCAGCGCACCGGCAGAAGATTTAGATCGCCTGGACCTGCTGCTCACCGACTTTGCCATTCCGCAGGATGGCTCCTTCTTCCCGGCATCTGTGGAAGCCTTCGAGTACCTGGCCCCCGAACGCTGGCATGGCGAGGCTTCTCCTGCTTCGGATCAATATGGGCTGGCCGTCCTGGCATATAAGCTCCTGACCGGACGGCCACCGTTTCAGGGAACCACCGAGCAGATTATGCGGCGCTTGCATACGCAGATGCAGCCGCAGCCGCCCGGCGCGTTCAATCCGTCTCTCCCCGGCGTTATCGACAATGTACTGCTGCGGGCGCTGGCGAAAAAGCCAGAAGATCGTTTTGCCTCGATCTCCCTTTTTATACGGCCTTTCCAGTTCTATCGACCTTGACAAGAATGTGTCCGCTTCCCCGTACCATCGTTTGCTTGCACCTGCTGTGCTCGCTATATGCATTGTGGTGTGTAGAGCAGGTACTTTGCACCTGCTCTACACACCACAATGCATCCTTCGGGGGGAGCCGCCAGGCTCCGCCTGTCCTTAAAACTGGTTATACGGTGCGCGGCTTAGAAAATCTGTTGACGAGCCGCTCCGCGTACTCGCCGACGATAGGCAGTTTGACTTTAATGCCCCGCCGCGCCTGCACCATCAGGAAGATCCAGAGCAGCACCGCCGGAATGAGCACGACGAAAAATGCGCAGGTGAGGGCGGGGCTGAGCACAAACCCTATGAGCGGAACGAGGGTGAGCAGTCTGAAAAGCACAATCAGCACGAACGCTCCGCCTAGCAGGATGAAGGACTGCGCGGCGGCGAAACGCACAAAGCTGTTCTTGCGCTCGATGAGGAAGAAGACCAGCCCGCTCAGCCACCAGAAGAGGTAGCTCAAAACGGCCTCGTTTTTCGCGTCCATATGCAGCGATGTCGCGTCGAAGGCTCCCGAGCTGATCCTGCTGGATGCGCTGCGCGGCGGCTCGTAGTATTGCTGCTGCTGACCATAGGAGGATTGCTGATAGCCTCCCTGTTGATAGCCGGTCCCCTGCTGCTGTTGTTGCTGGTAATAACCCTGATAACCCTGCTGACCGGCATAGGGATCATCCGGCTGCGAAGGTGGCGTATAGCCACCATAGCCCCCGTATGACTGGTTTGGGTCCTGATTAGGATCGACGCTCATCACACATCACTCCTCGGCGGCGTATCAGTTGAAGAAATCTTCTTCAAGAATGTTCGTGTATATTACACTATTACGCCGCTCGACTACAAAGGTTGAATCCAATCACACATTGCGACTTCGACGCTCCCGGTATGGTGGTAGGAGGCGGGTTGCGAAACCGTCGCAGGCTCGCGCCTATGGTGCGAGCCTGCGACGGCTTCGTCGCGCGGCCATCTTGCCCGAGAAGGTAAAGGCGCTAGCTATAGCGTGCCAGCAGGTAGACAAGTGAACTTGTCTTCGGCGTGCCAACCCCGGTGACGGCATCCCAGCCGGCATGAGCGTGAAATCCCGGGATGGTGATGGGGTTGCCCTTCTCATCGAAGGTATTGACCGTATTGTTGCCCGTGGTGATATCGTGGAAGCCACTCAGGTAGGAGCCACTCTGGCTGATGCGATAGACGGCGTTATTGAGGAAACCGATGCGTCTCCCCGCCGCCTGATTAGCCAGCGCGACAATCGCGGCCCAGGCCGGCGAGCCGACGCTTGTTCCGCCAACCGGGACGATGAGCGTACCCCCCGATTCGCTGAGCACAACTGGAACTCCAGTGAAGGGGTCGCCATCATAGGCGATATCGGGCACTCCGCGATGCGCTCCGACATGCGAGGCGATGCCATCCTGGTAGCCGGGCCGCGAGAAAATGTTGCTGAGTCCGCCGCCGGTAGCGCCGCCCCCCTGATTCCACTCATTCCAGGTGGTCTCGCTGATGTAGTTGCCCGCGTGCAGGGTTGCGTTCAGCGTTGTGCCACCGACAGCGGTAGCCAGCGGATCAGCGGCGGGAACAGCCACGGTCTTGCCGAAGGTGATGTTGGAGCCGTGACAGACGCTTTCGCCGGCCCCGCTATCGCCTGCGGAGGCGAGCACCGTGATATTTTTAGCGCGCGCCTCGCTGAACACCGCGTGCTCGGCCTGGAGGTAGGCAGCGCTCACACAGGTTTCTCCGACGCCAAAGCTTTGTGAAATCACGTCACCCAGATTGTTGTCAACGGCGTACTTTGTGACCCTGAGCAGCGCGGCTACGAAGTCCTCGGGCGTCTGAGCGCTGCTCGTGTCGGCGAGGACGAGATCGATGGTGGCGTCGGGCGCAAGCGAGTGCGCCGTCTCAACATCCAGCGCCGTCTCAACGTAGGCTCCCGGATCGAAAGGCGGGACGCCGAAAGGCGCGATAACATTGATTTTCGGATCGGTCAGGCCATAGAGTTGATCGTAGAAATGGACATCGGAGCGGAGTGTGGGGCTGGTCGAGCCGTCAATGAGGACGATGGTGTGCCCCTTGCCCGTGATGCCGGCATTGAGCAAGGGCTGGATATTATAGGCATCGCGGATCTGATGCGGGCTGTAGCAGCGCGGCGGTGATGCGCTGCTCAGGCAGGGCGGAATCTGCCCTCCGCCGATCTTTTTTGCATATTTCCATAGCGGGCGCGCGCCGAAGATGAGAGTAGAATCATAACCTTTCGTAATAGTGGCCGCATGGGCACTCGGCGCAGCAAACAATGGCCCCTGTAAAAGGCTTATCAGTGCGACGAGGGCAGCGCAGAGACAAAAGAGGTGGAGTCTGCGAAGTTTTTTCATTAAATGGTTCTCCCTGGAAGAAGTTAACAGAGCATACTGAGCAGTGAGAATACGCGATTCGGTCTGATCAGGAACAGCTTTCGGGGTCCCCAACCTGGAAAATGCCCCGGAGAAACCTTATGCGATGCAATAAGTATACAGTGTTGATAGATAAATTGGGAAGTGCAATTGTAGCAATTTATGGTTAGGAAAAAAAGACAGAGCAAAACCTGTCTGGCAGGTTTTGCTCTGTCGGCTCGCCGGGGCCATATATTAGTCTGCTGCGGCTGATGTTGCGGCGACGCGATATACCCTGGGCATGCGCACGAGGGCAGTGAGGACCGCTGCTATTACCAGTGAGGCGGCCATAGAGGCCATGAAAGACCCCGATGGCAGGGCATGGCCCTGCCATCGGGGTCTTTCATGGCAAAGGTTTAGCCGAGCAGCGAATACGGATTTTGCAGCAGGCGTTTGATCTCCTGGAGGAAGCGGGCGGTAGTCGCGCCGTAGATGATGCGGTGATCCGCCGAGACGGTCAGGGACATGAGATCGCGGATAGCCGGCTGGCCGTCAATGGGCACGAAGCGCTTGCGCGCGGCGCCTACGGCCAGGATCGCGGCCTCCGGGGGATTGACTACCGCGTCAAAGTCGGTGACATCCATCATCCCCAGGTTCGAGATAGAGAAGGTGCCGCCGGAGAGATCGGCAACGCTGAGCTTGCCAGCCTGCGCCTTCTCGATCAATGCCCGGCTTTCGCGTGCGATGGTGCGCACGCCCTTGATGTTGGCATCGCGGATGACCGGCACGACCAGCCCGTTAGGAATATCCACGGCGATCCCGATATTAATGTGCTTGTGACGGATGAACTGGCCGTCCTTGAGCGAGGTGTTGACCTCCGGGAACTTCTCCAGAGCGAGCGCGCACGCCTTGATGATGAGATCGTTAACGCTGATCTTCACGCCGCCCTCGCCTGCGCTGGCGTTGAGCGTCTGGCGCAGGGCGAGCGCCTCGGTCATATCGACCTCGTTTCGGATGTAGATGTGCGGCACGTTCTGCTTGGATTCGGTCATGCGCCGCACAATCGTCTTCTGCATCGATGTGAGTGCAACGACCTCCTCTTCCTCCGCGGGAGCGGCCGGAGGCGGCGCCTCGGGTGCCGCCGGCGCCTGAACCGGAGCAGTGGCAGCGGGAGCGGGTTGAGCGCGCTGCTGCTCCAGAAAGTCCTGAATGTCGTCGCGCACGATGCGGCCGCCGGGGCCGGTGCCCTGGATCTGTTGCAGGTCAATGCCATGCTCCTCGGCCATGCGGCGCGCCAGAGGCGAAACCTTGATCCTGGCCTCCGCGCCGGATTCCTGGGGGCGGGCTGCTGCCTGGGCGCTGCTATTCTCGCGTGGTTCCCTGGCTGCCGGGGTGCTGCTCCTGGCCTGCACGGATTGGGCTACCTCCTGAGGCTTTCGCTGTGACTGCTGAGCCTCTTCCTGCCGGGACTGCTTCTGGACCCCCGTGCCCGTTCCGATGCGGGCGATGGGCTTGCCGATGGGGGCCGCTTCGCCCTCGTTCACCAGGATCTCTTCGAGGACGCCGGCATCGTATGCCTCGACCTCCATATTGGCCTTGTCGGTCTCTACCTCGGCCAGAATGTCGCCCTTCTTCACCTCATCGCCGGCCTTCTTGAGCCAGCGCGTGATGGTCCCCTCCTGCATCGTATCGCTGAGCCTGGGCATGATGACTTCGGGCATCTTCAACTACCTCCTTCGGCGCGGCGCCAGCTCGTTGATAGCCGCGATCAACTGTTTAGGGCCGGTCAGCGCGGCCAGTTCAAGCGGCTTGGCGTAGGGCAGGGGTACCTCGGCGCTGGCTACACGCTTGATCGGCGCGTCCAGGTAGTCGAAAGCCTCCTCTTGCAGCGTCGCGACGATCTCCGCGCCGACCCCGAAGGAGCGCCAGTCCTCCTCGAAGACGATAGCGCGGTTCGTCTTCTTGATCGAATTGACCATCGTCTCGTGATCGAGCGGGCGCAGCGAGCGCAGGTCTACGACCTCGACGCTCAGCCCGTTCTCCTGCTCCAGCCTGCGGGCCACCTCCAGCGCGACAGCGGACATGCGCGAATAGCTAATGACCGTCAGGTCGCTGCCCTCTTTCGTCACCTTTGCCTGGCCGAACGGTATGGTGTAGTCGCCGTCGGGCACCTCGCCTTTCGTGTTATAGAGGGCCAGGTTCTCCAGGTAGAGCACGGGGTTATCGTCGCGAATGGCGGTACGCAGCAGCCCCTTCGCGTCGGCTGGCGTCGATGGGGCCACGACCTTCAATCCCGGTACATGAGCAAACCAGACCTCAAGGTTCTGTGAATGCGTGGCGGACAACTGCTGACCACCGCCGCCCGGGGTGCGAATCACCATTGGCACAGGGCACTGGCCGCCGAACATGTAATAGATTTTCGCGGCGTGGTTGACGATTTCGTCCATTGCCAGAATGATGAAATTGATCGTCATGATCTCCACGACGGGACGCAGACCGAGCATGGCGGCGCCGGTTGCCATGCCTACAAAGCCATTCTCGCAGATAGGCGTATCTACGACCCGTTTGGCGCCGAATTCCTGTAAAAGCCCGGCGGTGATCTTGTACGATCCCTCGAAATTGCCGATCTCCTCGCCCATCAAGAACACGTTCTCGTCGCGCAGGAGTTCTTCGCGCAGGGTGTCGTGCAGCGCCTGCCGAAATGTCATCTCAGCCATGATCTCTTCCCATGTTTATGCATAGATATAGTCGAAGAGGCCATCCACGGAGGGATCGGGACTCTCTTCAGCGAATTTGACGGCTTCATCAACCTCCCGCTCCACCTGTTCCTCGATCTTTTGCAGACCGCGCTCATCGATCAGTCCGGCGGCTACCAGGCGCTCGCTGAAGGCGGGAATGGGATCCTGCTCGCGCCCCTTCTTCACTTCCTCTGGATCGCGATAGCGGTCAGGATCGACTACCGAGTGGCCGCGGAAGCGATAACTGACGGCTTCGATCAGGCTTGGCTCGTGTTCTTCGCGGGCGATGCGAGCGGCGGTGCGCACGGCATCGCGGACCGCCAGGACATCGTTGCCATCTACACGCTCACTGCGCATATTGTAGGCGCAAGCCTTGCGATAGAGTTCGCTGACGGCTGATCCCTTCTCGACGGAGGTGCCCATGCCATACTGGTTGTTGACGATAAAGTAGATAATAGGCAGGCGGTAGAGTTTCGCCATGTTGAGCGATTCGTGGAAGGGACCGCCATTGGTGGTGCCGTCGCCCATCTGGCAGGCGACAACCTCGTGCCCTCCCCGGTACGCGATGGCGAAGGCAGCCCCCGTCGCCAGCGGTAACTGGCCGCCGACGATGCCGAAACCGCCCATAAAGCGGCGCTCCACGTCGCAAAGGTGCATGGAACCACCGCGCCCACGAGAGCAGCCGGTCTCCTTGCCAAATAGCTCGGCCATGACTATCTTAGGCTCAATACCGCGATTGATCGCGTAGCCGTGCTCGCGGTAATTGGTATACACATAATCGGTTGGCTCCAGGCCGGCGCAGAAACCGACTACCGTCGCCTCTTCGCCGAGATTGAGGTGACAGTAGCCGCCGATGCGCGCCCTGTTGTACATCTCGCCGGCTTTCTCTTCAAAGCGGCGCACAAGCAACATCTGATGATAGTATTCGATCAGGGTGTTCTTGTCCTCGTGCTCCGGGAGGGTGGCGGTGCCTTGCTTATGTGCTGAAGCGGAGTTGTGTGATTTCGCTTGCTTGTGTTGATCCGTGCTCATAACGGCTCCTGGACTTTTTTTGACTACAGTGATTGCTAGCAGATCGGTGTAGTATTTTTCTGCGCTGATTTTCTTCCCGCTTGATTTTCTCCGCTCTAGTATAGCACGTCCGCGCTATTTTGTGATGGGGCATATTTATCGCAGCGGCAGCAGGAGATGGGACCGCCGACGGCGGTCCCATCTCCTGCTGCCGCTGCGATAAATCCCTTTACACTTCGCGGGCTTCGCGGCCATAGAGCAGGAGCGCGACCAGGATCACGATGCCGGATGCGATACTGCGCCCGGCTTCCGAGATGTTGAACTCTTGCAGTACCGCGCGCAGCACGACCAGGAAGATCGCGCCCGCTATCGTACCCCAGTAGTTGCCGCGCCCGCCCAGGATAGAAGCGCCGCCAATGACCACAGCTGCGATGCTGTCGAAGAGGAATGGATCGCCCATGCCAAGCGTTGCCTGCTGACCAAAGGCGGTCAGGGCGATGCCGGCCAGAGCGGCGAAGAGGCCGCCCAGGGCATAGACCGTCAGCGTCACCGCGCGCACATTGACGCCGGCCAGGTAGGCCGCCAGCGCGTTGTTGCCCAGAGCGTAGATGCGCCGGCCAAGCGTTGTCAGGCTGAGCACAACGCCCACGATGATAGCGATCACTATCCAGACGAGCAGCCCGTTGGGCAGGCCGAAGAGAAACTGGCCGACAAAGATCCCCTGTACGCTGGGTGGCGCCACCGAGTTGCAGGTTGGGCAGGTAAAACCGCCAGTCATGCCCAGCACGAGGCCCTGCATTACACCATTCATGCCCAGCGTCATCACCACCGGCGGGATATCAAAGAAGACGATGCCCACGCCGTTGACCAGGCCGATGAGCGCGCCCACGATCAGACAGAGCGGCACCACCCACCAGGCGCGGCTGTCCTGTCCGAGCGAGGTGGTGGTCAGGAGCACGGCCATCGCGTTGAGCACCCAGGGCACCGAGAGATCGATGCCGCCGATGAGAATAACGAAGGTCTGCCCGGCAGCGACAAGGCCGGTGAAAGAGGAGAGCAGCAGCAACTGCCCGATATTGTCCAGGCGAACAAAGCCGGGCCGGTAGATGCCACCGATGACAAAGAGCAGCAGTACGGCCACATAGGCCAGGATCATGCCCTGCTGGCTGCGCGGCAACTGACGCCAGGCGGCGAGTCCCCGGCTGGCCCCGGCGTCCGAGGTCGTTTTCGTACTCATAAGCTACCTCCTCCGACCTGGCGCCCGCTCTGGAGCAAGCGGCGGATCAACGTGCTGATGACAACGGCCAGGATCAGGAAAAGTCCCTGAAAGAACTCCTGCAACTGGGGATTGACGCCGGCGAAGAAGAGCACGTTCAGCAGCAGCGTCAGGATGCAGGCCCCGGCGAGGGCGCCTACCACGCTGCCCCGTCCGCCGAAGAGGCTGATGCCGCCCAGCACAACGGCGGCAATCGAGGTCAGCGTCAACTGGCTGCCGGTAGTGGCGTCGCCAGAGGTAGCCACGGCGGCCAGGTAGAGGCCGGCTGCCCCGGAGAAGGCGCCGCCCAGCGTGTAAGCTCCGATCCTGGCGAGATTCACCGGGGCGCCGTTGGCGTGCGCGGCCCGCTCATCGTTGCCGATGGCGTAGAGCGTGACGACGAAGCCCGTGCGCCGCAGCGCCTGCCAGAGCAGCAGGAGCAGCACCAGGATCACGACGCTGGAGGGTAGACCGGCCAGGGGTGCGATGTTGCCGGCCAGAATCGCAGTGACCGGAGGCGGAATGGCGCCGCCCGGCTGCGGCAGGATTAGCAGCGCCACGCCCTGCCAGATGGTGAGAGTGGCGATGGTCACGATGATTGGCTGGAGGCGTCCGTAGGTGACGAAGAGGCCGTTGATGAGTCCGGCGCCGGCGCCAACGAGGATTACCAGCAGCGAGACGCCCAGCATGGAGCCGGGGTTGTTGCGCATGAGCACGGCGGCGAGGCTATTGGTAACATCGACGATGCCGCCAACCGAGAGGTCGATGCCGCCGGTGAAGACGACCAGCGCCTGCCCGATAGCGGTCAGCCCGACCGTCATCGTGTTGTTCAATGTCGTAGAAAGCTCAAAGTTGCCCGGCAGGCGGTGCTGCCTGACGGCAAATAAGAGAAAATAGATCAGGATCAGGCCGAGCAGGATGCCCAGACTCAAGAGAAGAGGTACGTTCTGAGCGCTGTAGTAGTTCAGGCGTGCCTCGAAGTGAGTCCGGCGGGCCGGTCTGGTCCCGCTAGCAGGGGTTGCACTCATGATGATGACACCTCGGATGAAGAGACCTGCGTGGAAGCATCGATTGTCACCTCGGCGGCAACGTGCAGCGAAGCCGCGACGATGGCCTCAGGCGCAATGTTGGGGCCATGCAATTCATCGATGATCTTTCCCTCGCGCATGACCAGGACGCGGTGGCATAGGTGCGCCATCTCTTCGGTATCGGTGGAATAGAAGAGGATGGCGTGTCCCTCCTGGCAGAGCCGCCGGATCAGCTCGTAGATATCGTGCTTGGTGGCAACATCGACGCCGCGCGTGATGTCGTAGAGCAGGAGCACGCGGGAACGTGTCAGCAGCCAGCGCCCGATGAGCACTTTCTGCTGATTGCCGCCGGAGAGCGCGCCGACGGGCTGATCGGACGTGGGCGTCCTCACCGCCAGTTCCTGGATCATCGCTTGCACCAGGTCGGTCTCTTGCTGGCGACGAATGAAGCCCGAGCGCGCGAGCCGTCCCAGGATGGGTAAGGTCAGGTTCTGGCGAACAGGCAGCGGCAGTAGCAGCCCCTCGGTTTTGCGATCCTCCGGGATGAGTGCCAGGCCGTGGCGAATGGCATCGCGCGGATTGTTGATGCGCACGGCTTTGCCTCCGATCTGGATTGTGCCGGAGCGCGCATGCCGCACACCGAAAAGCGTGAGAAATAGTTCGCGCTGCCCCTGCCCGGCCAGGCCGCCAACACCGAGCACTTCTCCCTGGTGGACCGTGAGCGAGATTCCATGCAGGGCTGGAGCGGAAAGTCCCTCAACGTGAAGGATAGGCGCAGGATCTTCCAGTGTGATCGGCTCGGGGTAGAGCATCTCCAGTTTGCGCCCGGTCATGCGCTCGACGGCCTCCTGCTCGCTCAGATCGGCGGCGGTGTAGGTGCCAACGTTCTCGCCGTTACGGAAGATGGTGATACGATCCGCGATATCCTTGATCTCGTTCCAGCGATGAGAGGTAAAGACGATGCAGGTTCCCTGCTCGCGCAGCTTGCGCACGAGGCCGAAGAGCCAGGCAACCTCCTGCTCCGCCAGCGCGGAGGTCGGTTCGTCCATGAACAGGATGCGGGGGCGGCGAGAAACAACCTTGATGATCTCGACGATCTGGCGCTGGCTCAAAGATAGATTGGCGACCAGTTCCAGCGGCTCGATGCCGCTGATGCCGGCCTCGTCGAGCAGTTCGTGCGCCTTCATATCCAGGCCGCTGTGGCTGATCAACCCGCCTGAGCGCGGCTCGCGCCCGATAAGCAGGTTCTCGGCGACGGTCATGTAGGGCATGAGCGTCAATTCCTGGAAAATGGTGCCGATCCCCAGGCGCAGGGCGACCTGGGGACTGTCCAGCGTGGTCTCGCGCCCCTGCACGCGAATAGTGCCGCTATCGGGACGCAGGATGCCGCTGAGGATTTTGATCATCGTGCTCTTGCCGGCGCCATTCTCTCCGACAAGTGCATGAACCTCTCCGGCATCAGCCGCGAATGAGGTGTGGTTGAGCGCACGCACACCGCCGAAGGACTTTGAGATCGCGACTCCTTCGATACTCGTCATAATCGATGCTCCTACGAAACTCTTTCACCAGCGTCTTCATGTCATCCTTCCTGAGCGGCAGCGAAGGATGACATGACGGCGCTCAGGATGACGCAGGCCACTCCGGCGGAAAACCCGCCGCGCGCTAGGGCAGCCTGACGTTGAGTGTGCCGGGGCAGGGCTTGCCCTGAGTAGCCATATCCAGGCAGACGACCACAGTAGCGTTCGGACCGCTATCGGTGAAGTCGGCAAAGAAGCTACTCGGCTGGCTCTTGAAGGTTGTCACGCCTTCCTTCACCGTATCCTGTGTGACATACGGGAAGGGCAGGTTAACGTTGGTGCGGGCATGTTTGCCTTGCAGCACTTCCAGCGCCAGTTCTGTCGCGGCAAGTACGAGGAAAGGCGGCTGACCAATCGACATGGCCTTTAAGCCCTGATCTTTATACTGGAGCATGTACTGGCGGAAGCCATTTTCGGCCTCTCCGGCGATGGCTTTGGGCAAAGGACGATGCGCGGCGAGGATAGCACGAATGACGCCATCGGTGCCGCCCTGGCACCACACACCGTCGATGGTGCCGAGCGAAGGCAACTGCGCCGCCGTGTTGCGCTCCGCCACGTCAGAAGCCCACATACCGGTATAACGGGCAATGACCTTGATGCCGGGGTTAGCCTTGAAGACGGCATCGGCGCCGGCGTTGCGCTGCTGATCTACCTCGGTGCCGGGCACGCCTGTTACCATAATTACGTTGCCCTTGCCGTTGAGCGAATCGACGAGAAACTGCGCAAGCTGCTGGCCGAACTTGAACTGGTCGGTGTTGACCTTGAGGGCGCAGGGGGCCGTGACCACGTTATCGTAGGAGACAACCAGGATGCCGGCGTTGCATGCCTGCTGGATTACCCCGTTCAGGCCAGTAGGAGAGGCAGCATTGATGACGATAGCATCAACGTGCGATGAAATAAGGTTGTCCATCTGCTGCGTCTGCTTGGAGACATCGTTGCCGGAGTTGTAGACCAGGCACTTGATGAGTGTGTTATAAGGTGGCATCTGGCATGCACCCTTGAATTCGTTCTCCATTTCGACGCGCCAGGTGTTGCCAATAAACGAATTGCTCAGGGCGATGGTGTAGGGGCCATTGTGCTTGCCGCCGCCGGTTGTCGTCTGCTGGGGGCCTCCAGGACGCGCAACGAGCACGCTGATGAGCACAACCACGACGATCACGACGACGACCACCACGCCAATGATGATTGCGGTGAGACGGTTGAGACGCATGTGGAACCTCCGTTTGCCTGTCCTTCAGATCAAGGGGTACAAAGCGAACATCCTACAATTGACAGCTATCAATACTATAACGCTTTACACATATATTGTGTATGCGCCACAGGATAATTCAGTATAGCTGCAAGGAGGTCTACATTTGTAAAAAATGTTAGCACATTGTACAAGATTTGTCAACCAGATTAGGAAATGCCGGTATGTATACTATATTTCATGAATTATCTATACAAGCATACTGTGAAATTTCACGCTTAGAGAAGAGAGCGTCTGCTTTCCAATGCTATAGTGTGCTCACGCCCGCGGCGCTTGCGGGAGGACTTATGGTGTGGCAGGTGGGCCAGGCCCACCTGCCACACACCATAAGTCCTCCCCGGGGCGGCGGAGCCGCCGAGCGCCTGGTGAGATATCAGAGACGCTGAGTATCAAGCTCTTCACACTGGCTGGCGCTTGCGCGGAGCCGCGTGAAGGATCGTGCTACGATTCGCTGAGAAAGGACATGACGATCTGGTTAAAGGCGTCGCTGCGTTCGATGTGCGGACAGTGGGCGCAGCCCTCGATGATCTCGACGCGGCCACGCGGCGCGCGGCTCGCCTCGTGCGCATGCGCGGTTGGAAGCACACTGTCCCCGGCGCCCCATACGGCAAGCAGGGGGCCGGGGAGCGCGGCCAGAGCCGGGCGCAGATCGAACTGCTGGCGACCTCCCGCGAAGGCAGCCTCCGCTGTGGCGACCAGCGCCTCGTGTGCGCCCGGCTGCGTGCGCTGCTGGTAGATCTGATCGATGAGCGCCTGCTGGACGAGCGCGGGATCGGCGAAGAACCTGCCCAGTTCGGCGCGAATGTGCTCCTTATCAGGCGGTGCCGTCATGAGCTGGATCACGCGCGCGTCGATGTTCGGTCCCAGCCCGGCGCTATCAACAATAACCAGCCTCTCGATGCGCTCGGGATGCTGTTGCGCGAAAGTCAGGATGATCGCGCCGCCAAGCGAATGCCCCACCAGGTTCACCCGCCGCCACTCGGAGCCGAGCGTGTCGAGGAAGCGCGCGAGAAAGTCGGCGAGCGCTGGCACGCTGTAATCTGTAGCCGGTCTGGCGCTCTCACCAGCGCCGGCCAGATCGAGCGCACAGATGCGGAATTGTCCGGCGAAGGCTGCCAGGTTCAGCGACCAGGTTGTGAGCGAGCCGCCCAGGCCATGCACAAAGACCACATGCGGAGCACTCGCCGGCCCGGCGATCAGGCAGTGCGTCGCGATGCCATCCACGTCGACCATACGCTCCTCTTCCTGTGCCGGCGCTGGCTTCGCCTCTCCGGCAGCAGCGGCGCGCAGCACATCCTCGCGTCCGATCATCCCCTGTGGCCCGGTGCCCACGATAGTCGTGAGATCGACGCCGAGTTCTTGCGCCAGGCGCCGCGCGGCAGGCGAGGCGTTGACGCGGCCTCCCTCTCGCGCGGGTGCGCGCATTGTCGCGCCCGCGCGTGCCGGAGCCGTTCTGGGCGCGGCGCGCTGGCGACTCTGCGCCTCCTCCTGCTGTCGCCTGGCCTCGGCCTCCTCAAGCAGCAGCGCGGCGACCTGCTCGTCGCTTAGCTCCTCGCCCGGCGCCGTAATCACTGCCAGCGGCGCGCTGACTGGCGCGCTCTCGTCCTCCTGCACTACCAGCCAGCGCAGCGTGCCGGTAGCCGGCGATTCCACCTCGTTGACCGCCTTTTCGCTCTCGATCTGCACAATCGGCTCGCCCTGCTGCACGCTGGCGCCGGGCTGCTTGAGCCATTCGACCACGCGCCCCGTCTTCATCGCCAGCCCCCATTTTGGCATGCTCAAGATCGTTGCCATCGTCGCTCCTCATCTATTGCTAATTCAATGTGCAAAGGTTCTTCCGGGAGTATGCGTGGGCGGGCTTGTGCCCTGTGGGCACAGCGCCCCTACGCCTGAGGTGTGGGCCAGCGCCCCTACCGACGCCTGAGGTGTGGGCTAGCGCCCCTACCGACGCCTGAGGTGTGGGCCAGCGCCCCTACCGACGCCTGAGGTGTGGGCCAGCGCCCCTACGCCTGAGGTGTGGGCCAGCGCCCCTACCGACGCCTGAGCTGTGGGCCAGCGCCCCTACGCCTGGGCGACGCCGGCGGAAAGGCGCTGCGGGCGTACCGTGTAGCCGCTGATCTGCTCGAAGGCGTGGGAGGCGCGCAGGACCGTCGGCTCCTCCCATTTTCTGCCGACCAGCATCATTCCTACCGGAAGGCCATTGGAGAGGCCGCAGGGGACCGACATCGCCGGGTGCCCCGTCACGTCGAAGGGGCAGGTATTCGCGATCATCTCCAGCGAGCGCGCCACGCTCTCCTCACGCGAGGCATCGACGGGTGGGATCTCGGTTGCCTTCATCGGCAGCGTTGGCATGACCAGCAGATCGACGGATTGCAGCGCATCATCGTAGGCTTTTCGGAGCACGCGGGCCAGATTCTGCGCCTTCGCATAATAGCGCCCGTGATAGCTGTCCTGCATATATTGTCCCAGGAGCGTGATGAGCTTGACCGTGTGGGAGAGATCATCGGCCCTGGTGAGGCGCCCGCGCGCATAGGCATCCAGCAGCGAAGTGTTGTACTGTCCCTGCCAGTTCGTGCCCATGCTGTTGCCTCGCACCATGAGCATTGCCGGTCCCTCAATACCTATGGCGTTCCAGATGTGGATGCCGTCGCGATGCATAGGAATAGAGATCTCGCTGACCTGCGCCCCCAGTTGAGCGAATTTCCGTGCCGAGGCTTCAACCATCTCATCGACATCTTTCTCCGAGAGACCGGGCCAGCCAAAGCCCTCGCGCACGATGCCGATGCGCAGTCCCTCGGTATCATTGGCGAGCGCGGCGGTATATTGGGCGGTTTTGACATTCTTCTGGCGGGGATCAAGGCCGTCCTCGCCGGCGATAACTTCGAGCAGCAGAGCAACGTCGGCGGTTGTCGCCGCGATAGGCCCCGTATGGTCAAGCGTAAGTTCGATAGGGAAGATGCCGGTGTAGGGCACGAGGCCGTAGGTGGGCTTGAGACCGTAGGCGCCGCACCAGCAGCTCGGTATGCGAATGGAGCCGCCCTGGTCGCCGCCGATTGCCATATCGCATTCGCCTGCTACCACCAGCGCCGCGCTGCCGCTGGAGGAGCCGCCGGCCGAACGCGCGGGATCATGCGGGTTATGGACGGGACCAGTATCGGAAGTATGGCTGCCGCCGGAGAAGCAGAGACTCTCGCAGACGGCTTTGCCGACGATCTCGCCGCCCGCGTCCAGAATACGCGTCACAATCGTAGCGTCGAACTCCGGTACGTAGCCCTCCAGTACAGCCGTTCCGTTCATCATGGGCACACCCGCGACGCAGACGTTATCCTTGATCGCGACGCGCTTGCCGGCCAGCGGGCCGTCGCTCGCACCCTTGATCGAGCATTTCCAGTACCAGGCGTTGAGAGGATTTTCCTCTGCACCGGGCCGGTAGCCGCTGGTGCGCGGATAGCGCACCGGCGGCGTTGGCTCGGCAAGCTGATCGAGGCGCTGGTATGATGCGAGAGCTGCGCCCATCAGGCCGCGAAATGATTCGAGGTCGGCGTCGCTCATATGCATGCCGTAGCTATGGGCGATCCTTCTGAGTTGATCGATGCCGGGTCTGGCTGGCATGGCTTACTCTCCTTTCAATATGGTTTTACCTACCGGTTGAACCGGGCAACGTGATTTTGCCGGTTGAACCGGGCAACGTGATTTTGCCGGTTGGGTCAGGCGGGGGCAAGCCCCGCCTCTACATGTCCTGTAGGTGCCGCGATACGAAATTGTAGGCTGGGCAACATGATTTTGCCGGTTGAACTGGGCAACATGATTTTGCCGGTTGGGCCGGGCAACATGATTTTGCCGGTTGGGCCGGGCAACATGATTTTGCCGGTTGGGTCAGGCGGGGGCAAGCCCCGCCTCTACATGTCCTGTAGGTGCCGCGATACGAAATTGTAGAGGCGGGGCTT
>Ga0209061_1000591_pt1 | contig 83876 bp, 79 predicted proteins | sample Coa_R1_10_FD_187157 | JGI IMG/M metagenome (GOLD analysis project Ga0209061, IMG submission 187157) | Surface soil microbial communities from Centralia Pennsylvania, which are recovering from an underground coalmine fire - Coalmine... | ecosystem: Environmental > Terrestrial > Soil >...
CATGAGAGTCCGCATTCGCTACAGCACCTCCGTCGTCCGAACCGAGCGCGGCTGCAGCGACGTCAGTATCCGGGCGACCGAGCGCGCCGCACGCGTCCCGCTCTCCAGTGCACCACCGACCGTCCCCGATTCACCGCGTACTCCCTGCGCTTCACCGGCAAAAAAGATCGTCCCCTCGACCGGTAGTGAGAGCACCTTGCGCAGCGGCCGGGCGCCGACGGTGAGGTAGCTGTACGCCCCGCGCGCAAACGGATCGCGAATCCAATCGTGCAGATACGCGCCGCGCAACATCTTTTCGGCTGCAACCGGGTCGAAGAGCATACCCACCTGATCGAGGGCGGCTCGTACGATCGCGTCGTGCTCGAGCTGAGCAAGACGGTCCGCCGCCGGGCCGCCGGCCCAAGCCGCCAGGACCGGGTCGTGCGCGGGCGCGGTCGTCCATATCACGGGAAAGTCGCCTTGCGGGACATGAAAGAAGCCCGCCTCCCGGTAACGCTCGTCGCCGAGCGTCTCCCAAAACGGTGCGTCGAAAAGGAGCACCACTTTGACGACCGTTCCCATCGCGATCGCCTCGATCGCCGCGCGGTGTTCTCGCGGTAACTCCGGGGCGAATACGATCGCTCCCGGCGTCCCGGCCGGCTGCTGCAAGACGCCGATCGGGACCGTCACGATCGCCGCGCGTGCCGTAAGCTCGAGCGGCCGCCCGAATCGGGTCGCACGAACGCGGACGCGCCCTCGCCGCCAGGCGACCTCGTCCACGATCGTCTGCAACATGAGATGTACCTTCTCAGGGTCGAGCCGCGCTTCCAGCGCTCGGAACAGCGCGCCGTAGCCGCCGACCGGCCGCGACGCTCCCGCGCCCAGGCTCGCATCGCCGGCCCACTCTTCGGCGATCGCCCGCACGCTCGCACGCGCAGGATCGGCGGCGTCGAATCCGGCGACCAGCGTGCGGATCGCCTCGATCGCTCGTGCATGCTGCGGCTCGCCGGCGAAGCGCTGCAAAAAAGCCTCGACGCTCTCGTCCTCCTCGAGCGTCCGGGCACGTTCGATCAGGTCGGTCCCCGCCCAGAGCTCCTCCGGTCGCCGAGTCAGCCGCCCGTTGCGGTATTCCCAGCGTTCGCCCGAGACGGTGACCTCGGCGATCCTCGCCTCGCGGAGCAGCGCGAGGGTCGCCGCCGGACGGCCGTGGATGAATTCGGCCCCGAGCTCGGCCGGACGGGGCGCCCCCGGCGGGTCGAAACTCCACGCGCGCCCACCGACGCGATCGCGCGCCTCGATGAGCACCACGCGCAGCTCATGCCGCTGCAGCTCGAGCGCAGCCGCAAAGCCGGCGGCGCCCGCTCCGATGACCGCGACGTCCCAATCCATGGAGCACGGTACGCTACAAGTCGAGCGTACTCTTCGCGAAGATCTCTTCGAGAGCGACCACGCGGTCGGTTAGGCCCTGTTCATATTGATACTGCGCGATCGTCTCGAGGACGTGCCGCGACGATCGGATCCCGTAAGGCAATGGATCGCGCAGCAACGCTTTGCGCGCATCCTCGTCCAGCAAGCCGGTGGCGACGTGCGGCTCGAGGATCGCGTCGCGTTGCTTCTCGATCAACCCCTTGGCGGCGACGAAGGCGCTGTAGAGATTGAGCGCGACCCACGGATACTTCTCGTAAATCGTGCGGCGGACGACGACGCAATGGTTGATCGGATAGATCCCCGTCTTGGCGTAGTAGCGCCGCCCTTCGGCCGCGGGGTCGGGGAAAAGCGTCCGTACCTTGTCTTTCGGCGGCTCCTTTGAGGCACGATCGACGAGGTTGGGGGTCGTGAAATAGTTGAGCGCCGCGTCGAGCTCACCGGCCAAGAGCATCTCGATCAAATCGGTGTCGGGCGACATGTACGAGAAGCGAAGGCCCTTCGGCGGCTGAAAGCCGGTTGCGCCGCCGTGGCTGCGCTCGACGCTCCGTTCCATCGTCCAAATCATCTCCTCCGGGGCGACGCCGAACTCGTGTTGCAGCACCCCGCGAGACCATACCGCCGCGGTCTGCTGGTACTCGGCAACGCCGACCCGTTTTCCCCGCAAATCCTGCGGTTTCTCGATTCCCGAATCGGCCCGGACGACGGCGCGCGTGTGGAAAAAATGCCGCGTCGTGAAGACGGGAATCCCCACCCAGTCATGGCGACCGCGAGCTGCGGCGATCAGCAGCGACGACATCGACATCTCCGAAACGTCGAAGTCGCCGAATTTGAGCTGGCGCCAAAACATCTCCGAGGGGAAGACGGTACTCGTCACCAGGTCCACCCCTTCGGGCTTCACCAGACCGCGGATGATCGGCCGCGTCCGTTCGTTGTCGCTGAACGCGGCGCTCAGTTGTAGATTCGGCATTCTCCCTACTTCGGTGCGAGCGGAGGATAGAACAGTTCGGTGGCGTTGAAGGCGCGCGGCAAGATCTTGTATTGCGCCGACGCATCGATGATCGGCTGAATCACCTTTGGATCGAGGAACGTACCATAGACGGTATGCTTCTCCTGGGCGATCAGCTCGGGCGGAATCTTCGTGTACTTCGACAGGATCGCAGGGAATTGCTGGTGGTTCTTGTTGGCCCAATCGGCGGTCTGCTTCATGACCGCGGTGAAACGCCGCGCCGTCTCGAGATTCTTGTCGAGCCAGTCTTTGGTCGCTACGCAGCCCGAGATCATCAGTGTTTTCGCGATCGAGTCGTAGGTCTGCGCCAAAATGCGCGTCGTCGCTCGATTCGCCGTAATCCACGGCTCGACGACGATTGCCGCGTCGACCCGGCCGGCGGCGAGCGCCGGCGCCATCGTCGCGGTCGTCATCTCGATCCATTTGACGGTCGACGAGTCGCCGCCGTTTTCATCCATCCATTTCATGCACGAGATCTGGACCAGGTCGCGCAGCGTCGAAAGGGCGACGGTCTTTCCGTTGAGGTCTTTCGCTGTGCGCAACGGCGAGTTCTTCGCGACGAGGAGCGCGGTCGTCGGCTGGGCGCTCGTGTAGTAACCGCCCGGGAAAAAGAGGTAGATCGGGACGCCGCGCACATGCGCGTTCGACATCGCTCCGCTGTTGGTGAGCGCGATGTCGAGCGAGCCGCCTAGGAGCGCAGCGAGGGTCGCTCCTCCGCCGGCCATCGTGGTGATCTGCGCATCGATCCCCGCCCTGTCGAAAAAGCCGTTCTCCTTCGCGAAGTAGGGAGAAGCATAGCTCTCGACGGCCGCGGTCCCGATACGGATCGTCGCCTTTTCCTGTGCCGAGACGGAAGGCGCGCCGGCGAGCGCCGCCGCCGAGCCGAACAGAAAATCACGCCGTCTCATCATGTGGTCGTCTCCTCTCTTGTTAACATCGGCTTGACCTTTCACGCTCGCGCCATGATCTCCCACAAGCGCGGCGCCGTCGCCGGCATCTCCACGTCCTCCACCCCGTACTCGCGCAACGCGTCGACGAGGGCGTTGATCACGGCGGCCGGTGCCGGGACCGTCCCGCCTTCGCCCCCGCCCTTGACCCGCAGCGGATTGCTCTGCGTCGGATCCTCGGCGAGCTCGACGTCGAAAGACGGGACGTCGGCCGCGCGCGGCAGGGCGTATTCCATAAACGAGCCGGAGACGAGCCTCGCCGTCTGCGGTTCGAACTGCATGTGCTCGAAGAGGGCCTGGCCGATTCCCTGCGCGATCCCGCCGTGCGCCTGGCCATGTAAGATGAGCGGATTGATCGGCCGTCCGACGTCATCGACCTGCGTATAGCGCACGATCGCGACCGTCCCGGTTTGGGGATCGAGCTCGAGCTCGCAGACTGCGCAGCCGGTCGGGAAGGCCGGGATGCGGCCGTTGAAATCGACCGTGACGCTCGTCTTCCCACTCGTGCGCAGCTCCTCGCAGCCCTGGACGAGCAACGTCCCGACGATTCGCATCGAGCGATCGGAATGCGTCCCGCCTCCGATCACCCCGCTGCGGGTGTCTCCGCTGACGACCTTCACGCTCTCGAAGGGGACACCGAGCTGATCGGAAACGACCTGGGCGAAGACCGTCGCATGACCCTGGCCGGTCGACTGCGTCCCGACGACGACCTCGACCGTCGTGTCGGCGTTGCGCCGGATCGTCACGCGTTCCCGCGGAGCGCCGACGGGTGATTCGACGTAGTTCGCGATCCCGATCCCGCGCAGCCGGCCCCGCCTCGCGCTCTCCAGCCGCCGCTGACCGAATCCGCTCCAATCGGCACGCGCTGCGGCTCGCTCCATGTTCCCTAGAAAGTCGCCCGAATCGTATGTGAGCCCGACGGCCGTTCGATAGGGGAGCTGTCCCTTTTTGATGAGGTTCCGCCGCCTGATCTCGAGACGGTCGAGTCCGAGCCGCGCCGCCGCGATATCGAGGAGTCGTTCGAGCGCATGGATCGCTTCGGGACGTCCGGCGCCGCGATACGGCGCGGTCGGCGGGGTATTCGACAAGGCGGCCCGCACGCGGACGAGTGCCGTCGGGACGTCGTAGACGCTCGTCGCAATGCGGAAGGCGTTTTGTAACGGTGCGTATGAGATCGGGTACGCGCCGACGTTACCGACGAACGTCTCGCGCAGCGCCAGCATCTTCCCGCGTTCGTCGAGTGCGAGCGCCGCCTGTACTGTGATGTCGCGTCCTTGAAAATCTGTCGCGAAGCCTTCGCTGCGATCGCCGGTCCATCGGACGGGACGCCCCACCCGGCGCGCCGCCCAGACGACGAGGACCGCTTCGGGGTGCAGATTCGTCCGAGAGCCGAAGCCGCCGCCGACGTCCGGGCAAACGACGTCGACCTGCTCCGGTGCGACACCGAGCGCACCGGCGAGGAGGGTGCGCTGCCGGCCGGCGCCCTGATTCCCGGCGATCAGCGTGTAGGCGCCGCGCTGTGGGTCGTACAGACCGATCGCCGCACGCGGCTCCATGTGGGCCGAAAAGACGCGCTGATTGCGAAACTCGCGCTCGACGACGAGCGCCGCGCGAGCGAACGCCGCCGCGGTCGCACGCTCGTCCCCGAAGGTCGCATCGAGAACGAGATGCGCTTCGTCGAACTCGACGACTACCGGGAGCTCCTCATACGTCACCTCGACGAGTGCGGCTGCGTCGCGAGCCGCCGCGGCGTCTTCCGCGATCACGATCGCAATCGCCTCACCGACGTGCCGGACGAGCTCGGCGGCGATGACTTGCTGCTCGGCCTCACGGACCAGGCACGTCGCGGGATCGAAGGCCGGCTTCGCCGGGTCGACGTTGTCCGCCGGATTTGCCACCTGCGCGATGCCGCGATGCCCGTCGGCCGCATAATCGCGACCGGTGAGGACCGTGACGACGCCGGGCGCCGCCAGCGCCTGTGCGACGTCGACCGAGACGATCCGCGCGTGCGCATAAACGGAACGGACGACCGCGGCATGGAGCGCGCCCGGAATGCGCACGTCGTCGGTATAACAGCCTTGGCCGAGGACGAGCGTCCGGTCCTCGACACGGGGGATCGGCCGACCGATCAACACGGAGTCGACACTACTCGAGGAGGTACCGTCCTTCGGCGTCGCGACCGATCGCGGCGTGAGCGCGTAACGTCTCGAGCTCTCGAACGACGTCTCGGCCGTCACGGCTCCCGATCGCGGCGACGAGTTCTTCGAAACGCTTCGGCCCGTCCTCGAGCGCGGCGCGTACGGAGGCGAAGCGCTTCCCTTCGAACGTGGGCGGCTCGGGGACCATCGTCTCGATACCGCGTCCGCCGAAGGGGACGGTGAGATCGAACCCGGCTTTCGCGGTCGTCCGGGCGCCTTCGAGCGACGGATCGATCGGGACCGCCCGCATATCGCTTTGGACGACCAAATCGCGATCGCCCTGGAAACGCGTCGCAAGCGCCCAATCGATCTGCTCGTCCGAGAAGACGTCGATGTCGGGATCGACGACGAAGACGTGCTTCACATTCGCCAAACACGAGAAGGCTGCGGCGATCGCATTGCGCGCTTCTCCCGGGACCCGCTGCCGCAAGGCGATGCGCACGTTATAAGCCCCGCCGCTCGAAGGCGTCGCATAGACCGCCAGCGGCTCGCGCACCGCCGTCTCGAGTGAGCGCCAGACCATCACTTCCGTGCGAATCGCGTTGAGCTGCGCGGTGTCGGTCAGCCCGAGCGACCGTCCGCCGATCGTCGAGGTCTGAAACAGCGCGTCGCGGCGCCGGGTAATCGCGGTGACGCGGAAGATCGGGTTCTTCTTGACGGCACCGTAATAGCCGAGAAACTCGCCGTACGGCCCTTCGGGCTCGGTCATCCCCGCCGCGTCGAGATAGCCTTCGATGATCCATTCGGAATCGGCCGGGACACGGATATCGTTCGTGACGCATTTCACGACGCCCAAGGGCGCACCGCGCAATGCCGCCAGGATCTCGAGCTCGTCGCCGGGGAGACGCATCACCGCGGCGACGTGATCGATCGGATGCGAACCGACCGCGAACGCGATCGGCAGGTTCTCCCCGCGCCGTGCGCTGGCTTCGTAGATTGCGCGCAGATCGCTCGGGGCGTTGACGTCGATCCCGGTCTCCCGGACACCGCGGAGCATGAGCCGTCGCATCCCCACGTTGGTCAGGCCCGTGCGGCGATCTATCGAGTAATCGACCGAGGCCGAGATGTACGGACCGCCGTCGTAACCGTGTTGCACGTGGACGGGGAGACGCGTCAGATCGACCTCGTCGCCGGTACGGACGACCTCTTGGACGGGTGCCTGGTCGCGGCTCACCTCGATGATCGGTTGCGGCGAACGCAAGCGCCGAGTGACTTCGGGAAGCAAGTCGGCCGGTGCGACGCCGAACGCACGCGCGATCCGCGTGCGGCGCCCGACGACGTTCCCTACGAGCTCCGCCCCTTCCGGACCGACGCGGCGCAAGAGCACGGCTCGAGGGTTCCCCTCGAAGACTCGCGCGACGTCGACCAAGTCGATCGCCTCGTCGCGCACCTCGAGCTCGTCGGGGCCGAGCGCCGCGAGATACGAACGCAACCGGAAGCGGTCGAGATCGACCGCGCCGCGCGGCTGCGCGCTCGGCGCTCCCGGAGGATGCAGTAGGCTCATCGGAGCTTCCTTTTCGAGCGTGCATCTTCTCCCCTACAGAGAGCCCGTCTCGCTCCTACCTCGATCGGCGGAAGGGATCCAAAGCGGCCACGGGGATAGGGACTCCGCCTCGCTAACTCAGGCGCTCCATGAGCGTCCTCGTACCTTGGAAAAAACGCACCGGCGATACCGCGCCTCAAATCGTTCGCGGCGACGGCGTCTACTTCATCGACGATACCGGCCGGCGCTATCTGGACTTCACCTCGGGGTTCGTCTTCAACAACGTCGGCTACGGCGAGCGACGGATCGCGGCTGCGATCGCCGAGCAAGCGGAAATCCTCCCCACGATCGCCTCTCCGCTGGGGACGCCGCAACGAACCCAGGCGGCCGAGGCGATCGCCTCGATCACTCCCGGAGACCTCGATGCGGTCTTCTTCACCTGCGGCGGCGCCGAGTCGAACGAAGCCGCACTGAAGTTTGCCCGGGACCTGACGGGACGACCGCTGCTGGTCTCGCGCTATCATTCGTTTCACGGTGCGACCTACGCAACGATCACCGTCTCCCGCGACCCACGCAGTTGGGGCTTCAGCGGCGGGATCAACGACGTCGTCTATGCACCGATATGCGATCCGTATCGCTGCCGCTTTGCGCCGCCGGGCGGCCGGCACGAAGACTGCGCCGAGCACTGCGCGCTCGAGCTCGAGGACGTACTGCTACAAAACAACCCCGAGCGTATCGCGGCGATCATCATCGAACCGATCACCGGGTCGAACGGCTTGATCGTCCCGGCCGAGGGCTATCTCCGGCTGCTTCGCCGGCTCTGCGATAAGTATGGAATCCTCTTGATCGCGGACGAGGTAATGACGGGCTTCGGACGGACGGGGAAGTGGTTCGCGGTCGAGCACGAGGACGTCGTCCCCGATATCATGACGCTCTCCAAGGGGATTGCCGGCGGGTACGTCCCGATGGGGGCGACCGTCGTGCGGGGGGGACTCGCGCGGTACTGGGACGAGAAACCCGTCCTGCACGGCTACACGTTCTCCGGGCATCCGATCGGGTGTGCGGCGATTCGCGCCGCGATCGATGTCTATCGCGAGAAGCGGCTTCCGGAACGCAGCGCCGAGATGGGTGCCTATCTGTTGGAACGCGCCCGCGAGCTGATGGAGAAGCATCCCTCCGTCGGCGACGTTCGCGGGAAGGGACTGTTCGTCGGGATGGAGCTCGTCTATGATCGCAAGACGAAGCGCCCGATGTACGACGCCTTGCGCTCGCCGAACGGACCAAGTCCCAAAGATCGCGTCATCGAGGCCGCGATGAAGGAAGGCGTCTACATCATGAGCGGCGCCGCCAGCGTCCTGATCCTAGCCCCGCCGCTCATCATCGGCCGCACCGAAATAGACGAGGGGATCGCGGTCCTCGATCGGGTGCTCTCGCTCGCGGACGACGTCGTCACGGGAGCGTAAACGCGCTGACGAGCGTCCCGGCGTTCGTCGGCATCCCCGGGGCCGCGAAATTCGGATTGGCGTTTCCGGAGGCGACGACGATGAATCGCCGTCCCCCGATCGTGTAGGTCGAGGGCGGCCCGCAGATCGCCGAGCCCGTCGGATACTTCCACAAAAGGGAGCCGTTGCGGGCGTCGTATGCGTCGAACTCGCCGTTGATCTGCCCCGTGAAAACGATCCCGCCGGCGAGTGCGAGCGCGCCGCCGAGCTGCGGAAGCGGGAGCTCTTCGCGCCAGAGGAACTTCCCGCTCCCGATGTCGATCGCGCTCATCCAACCGTGGGTGGACCCCGTCGGGACCGGGATCGGACCGCCGAGATCGAGATCCTGATCGGCCGGATCGGTCACCTTACCGGTCTTGAAGACCGCGCACTGATCGATGCTCGGGATGTAAAAGGCATTGGTCTGCGGCAAATAGGCGCCGCCGTTGAATTGGACGCCGCCGTTCGTCCCGGGGCAGGTCACCGAGCCGTATGCGCTCGGCTCCGCCGTCGCCCCCTTCTGCGTACTCACGACGACATGGCGGAGCAGCGTCCCATCGTGCGCGTCGAGGACCCAGAAGTTTCCGCCCTTGTCGGCGGCGGCGACGAGCGAGCGTTTCACGCCGTCGATCGTCCCGGTGAAGAGGACCGGCGGCATCGCGGCGTCCCAATCGTGCAAGTCGTGCGGGGTGAATTGGAAGTACCACCGCACGCGCGGCTTGGGGCCGCTGATATCGAGTGCGACCATCGAATCGGTGTAGAGGTTCTTCCCGATCCGGTCTTTCCCGACGAAGTCGGGTTGCGGATTGCCGACGTCGACGTAGAGCGTCTCGGTCGCCGGATCGATCGTCAATCCGCCCCACACCGAGCCGCCGCCCTTCACCCACGAATTCCCCGACCAGGTCTCGTGGCCCGGCTCACCCGGCTCCGGAATCGTATTCCATTCCCATACGCGTGCACCGGTGGCGGCCGAAAACGCGGTGACGTAACCGCGCCCACCCCAATCGCCGTTCGAGACGCCGATCAAGATGAGGTTTTTGTATGCGACGGGCGCCATCGAATAGAAGCTCGTCTTCGGATCGTGGACTCCGAGGACGTCCCATACGACTTGACCGTTGCGCGCGTCGAGCGCGATCAGGTGACCGTCGAGCGTCCCGATGTACACCTTCCCTTCGAGCAGCGCGACCCCGCGGTTGACGTAAAACGCAGGGGCGTGTGCAACCGGATACACGAACCTCCAGCGTTCTTTCCCGGTCTGGGCGTCGATCGCATACACGCTGTCGTTCCCCGTCGAGATGAAGAGCGTCCCGCGCCACACGATCGGCGCCGCCTCCATCGTCGCCGCATCGGGGACGTGGAAGACCCAGGCGCGCTCCAACCTCCCGACGTTCGCGCGGTTGATGCGCGCGTCGGGCACGTAGCGATTGCCGTCGTACGCGTGCGCCGGGAGGACCCAGTCGGCAGCGTCGCGGTCGGCGCGGTAGAGGGCTTGAGCAGACGGACCGATCCGTTCGCCCGCGAGCGGTTGCGCCGTCGATACCAAGGCGATTGCGACCGCCGCAACGAGCAGGCTCCAGAAACCGAAGCGTCTCACTTCACGAGGTAGCCCTCGAGGTGCAGGTACGGGCCGCCCTCTTTCGCGTTGGGGATACCCGGCTCGATGCGTATCGTATGGGCCCCCGGGACGGACCAGCGCCAGGCGAAGAGGACCGAGTGCGGGAGACGACGGCCCGAGCTCGATTTGTTTTGCCAGATGCCGCGCTGGTCGAACGTCTCGATCCCGTCGACGAAGACGCGCGCGTGTCCCCCCTCGCAACATCGGTCACCGATCGTCCCGATCAGCGCGATCGAGGAGCCATGAACGGTGATCGTGAGGGGGAGGGCCGCGGCGTCGCGCGGGATGTACGAGGCGCCCAGCCACGCATCGGAGACCGGGCCGGCCTGCGGCGCGAGCGCCGCCGCCGCGATCATCAGCGCGAAACCGCCGTTGGTCTGCCACGCCGTTACCGCGCCGGTCGGAGGCGGGCCGTCGAAGAAGCGCCCAAAATTCCCATCCGGAGAGCGCGCCGAGGCCGCCGCTTCGGCGTTCCTGAGAATCCAATCCCGGGCAAACGGCTGCCGTCGTTGCGCCGCCAGCTCGAACATCGCTTCGACCAGCGGCTCCTCGATATCGTTTTCCGCTTGCTCGTCGACGAAAATCTTCCGCCCGTCGATCAAGTCGCCGTCGACGGCCTTTGCCGTCGCGATCGCCTCGCGCAGGTAGCGCCGGTCGCTCGTCGCGTCGTAGAGCCGTAAGCCGGCGTCGATCATATTCCCATTGACGGAGGCATAAAAGCGATGCGGCAGCTGGACGCACCGCCGTCCGTCGTCAAACACGTAGACCGTATAGAGGGGGACGTCCGGGTCCAGGTAATAACGCCGCACCGCATCGTATCGCGTCATCGCCTTCTTCAGATATTCCTGATTCCCGGTATGGCGATACAAGAGCAGGGCGGCTTTAATCAGATTTGAATCCGTCTCGAGCGTCTTGAGCCGGGTCGCGCCGCCGAACGGTTGCTGGTAGAGGATCGAAGGGCAGGCGCCAAGCGCGTAGACGGGGCTGCGGTCGACCGCATCGAACGCTTCGCGCGCGTCCGCCAGGACAGCGAGATCCTCACCTCCCGCTTCGTAATCGCGCAGCGCGGCGACGGCATCCCAGGCAGGGACGTCACTCCATCGGGTGCACGTTTGCTCACGGCAGATCTGCGCATAACGGACGAACGTCCTTGCCAGTCCCGCAAAGTAGGGCTGCAACGAGCGGTCGTGCGTCGTTTCCCAGCGCATGAAGAGCGTATAGGTCAGCGAGTCGGCGCCCCAGTCGCTATTTTGGCGGCGGCACTCGGGGAGCGAGCACATCCGCCAGCGACCGCCGTCGTACCACATCTGTTCGAGCGTGTTCACGGCGGCCGCGGCGTAGTCGGCGAACGTCACGTCGCCGGCAGCGGAGGGGGTGGGCTGCGACGTGATCGAGACGCAGAGCGCTAGGAGTGCCGCCAAGGAGACCCGATATCCGGACGTGGCGCGAGGGATCGAGGCGGCCCGCGCCTTACGGGATGCGAAGCAGCTCATAGTACCGGATGAAAGGATTTCGAGATGAGGCGAATCGTCACGGGTCACGATGAGAACGAGGTTGCGAAGGTCGTCATCGACGACGTCCCGACGAATACGCGCCGTAGCGCCTCGGGGACGTCGTCGACGCTCATTTGGTGCACGGACCGGACTCCGGCGGACATCTCGATCGGCGAGAACATCGAAGATATGGGGGCGCGCAAGATCGGCACCCCGCCGCCGGCCAATGGGACGCGCTTCGCCGTCCTCGAATTCGCGCCGGGGAGCGTCTCGCCGTTACACCGGACCGAGACGATCGACTACGTCGTCGTCATCTCCGGTGAGCTCGAGATGGATCTGGACGATTCGACGATCCGGCTGCGCGCCGGGGACGTCCTCGTGCAGCGCGGGACGAACCACTCGTGGCGAAATCCCACCGATAAGCCGGCTCGCGCGGCCTTCGTCCTCGTCGATGCGGCGCCGCTCGGGATCGGGCGTCCCGTCTCCCGAGACGGCGTCGCATCGGCACAAACCTCCTCCGGCAGCCGATCTCGTTCAGCCTCCTAGAGCGGCTGCCCGCCGGGCTTCGAGACGCCCACCCAGCTGTTCTTCGCGGCGTCCCAGCGGACCAAGATCACGGAATTGACGTCGACGCCGCGTTGCGGAACGGCTTTGAAGTTGTGAGTCCCCCAGATTCCCGTCCAATCGGTGAGACCGTCGAGATACGATTTCAGCTGTGCGGCGTTCATGCCGGTCCCGTATTTCTTGAGCGCGTCGACGACCATGAGCGCCGGATCCCAGGCCAGCGCGTAGCCTTCGTCCGGCTCGATCCCCGCCGCTTTGAAAGCGGCCTGATACGTTTGCACGGCCCTCTTCAGCGGACCGTTGGGGAGTTGATTCGGCGCGAACCCCGGCGAAGCCGGAAAGTACAGCTCCTTGGGCATGAACGAGGCGTAGGCTTTCATCTGGGGGTAGGTGAGGTTCCCCGACGAGGTCAGGATCGGGAGGTTCAAACCGGCTTCGAGCGCACCGCGCAGCAGCGTCCCGAACGGCGAGCCGGTGCTCCAGGCGATCAGCACCTGCGCCCCGCTGGCTTTGATGTGCGCCATCTGCGCGCTCACGCTGACGTCGGTCGCGTTGAAGTGCTCCTGATCGATCACGTTGATCCCGCCGACGGTCCGAAAGGCTTCGGCGATCACGCGATCGGCGTCTTGGCCGGTCGCATCGGTCGATGTGATGACGCCGACCTTCGTCCAGCCTTTCGCCTTCATGAAACGCGCCGAAGCCAACAACAGATCGGCGGTCGAGAGACCGGATGAAAAGACGTAACTCCCTGCGGCCGGATGGATACCCGGGGAGAAGCAGTACTCGACCGGTCCTTGACGCGCAACGAGCGGGGCGACCGCACTGCAGACGGCGACCGACGATGAACCGAAGATGACCGGCGCCTTCTTTGCGATGATGCTGTTGGCGAGCTGAACGGCGAGGGCGGGACTCGACTGATCGTCCTGAATGACGAAATGGATCGGCGTCCCCCTGATCCCGCCTTGCTTGTTCACCATCTGCTCCATGACCTGGAGCGCATTGGCTTCTTCTTTACCGAGAAACGACTCGCTCCCGGTCTGCGGCAGGATCGCATTCATAACATACGGCTCCGCGGCGTGGCCCGCGTACGGCACGGCAGCCAATGAAAACGCCAAACCGAGTATGGCAACGGGAATGCGCAGCCTCATCATATCCTCCTACAGGGAAAAGAGCTCGGATGCGTTTGTAAAGCAGATCTTCCTCAGCGCCGCATCGTCGAGATGAAGGGCGGTGATGATCTCTACTGCATCCGTCATCACGGTCTTTCCGGGCCCCGCCGGATAATCGCTCCCAAAGCAAATGCGGTCAATGCCTAAAGTCGCGATCGCATGGGCGACCTCCGGCGGCCCCTGCCAGAACGAGGGGGCGGTGTCGAACCACATCCGCCGCAATTGCGCACGGTAGTCCCGCCGCGGGATCGCGTTCGACGGGCGCGACGGAGCCTCGACCACGAGCCGCTTGACCATTCCGTAAAAAGCGCCGCCGAGATGTCCCATCAAGAAACGAACGTTCGGAAAGGTCTCCATGACGCCGCTGTAGAGGAGCCGAGCGGTGACGAGCGCGTGGTCGACCCCACGTCCGAGCGTGCTTCCCAAGGCGTACCGCTCGAGGGACGGCATGTCGAGCGGACAGCCCGCGGCGTGGACGAAGATCGGGACGCCGAGCTCGGCGACCTTCGCGTAGAACGGATAATAGTCGGCCTCGTCGGGATATTTCCGGCGAAAGGACGTGGTGATGCAGACGCCGCGCAAGCCGTACTCGCGGACGGCGCGCTCGAGTTCCTCGAGTGCGCCTGCCTCGCCGAAGGGCGGGACGTGGGCCAAGCCGATGAACCGACCGCAGTAGCGTTGCGCAAGCTCGGCCAACTCACGATTGAAGATGCGCGCCGCGTCCATCGACATCCACTCTTGAAAGACGGCGGCGGAGAGGACGGCGGTTTGGATCCCGGCCGCATCCATGTCGCGCACCTGCTGTTCGATGTCGCACAGGTACGTGGGATCGATCGTGAGGTGCCGGGCGTCCCCTTCGTAAACGTGCAGCCGGGCGCCGTCTCTCTTCACGCTGAATCCTTCGGGAAGAAAGGCCGCCAGGTCGTCGACGACGGCGCGCGGCAAGAAATGGTGATGTGAATCGACGATCGGCGGGAGCATCACCGCGCCTTTCCAACGCCGCAAGACGTGCTCCTGTACGCCTCGAAAGTGCGCCAAGGTGAGGACGACGAGCGCCGCTCGCTATTTCGTCTTAGGAATACTGACCCTGACGCAAACGGGGACGTCCTTGATCTCGCAGGGCCTCGGAGCGCTCGCACCGTTCCTGGCCTCCGCACTCGCACTCGACCGAAAGCACATCGGGCTGTTGGCCGCCGGAATTGCGATAACCTGGGCGCTCTTCGGGAGATTTTCCGGCGTCATCGTCGACCGGTTCGGGGAACGGCGGATGATCTTCCTGAGCGGACTCGGGATGGGGACGGCGGTCTGCATCTCGGCCGCGATGGAAAACTACTGGTGGCTGCTCGCATGGTTCGGCGTCTACGGGATCATGTCGAGCTTCTCGACGCCCGCCGGCGGACGGGCGATCATGCTATGGTTCCTGCGCGATCGCGCCTTCGCGATGGGGATCCGGCAATCGGGCGTCCCGATCGGCGGGTTCCTCGGCGCCCTACTCCTCCCGGCACTCGCCGCACACGGAGGGTACCGCTTCAGCTTGGCGATCGCGGGCGTACTGATCGCCGCGACGGCCGGTTTGGTGGCGTTTGCCTACGAGCGCCCCGAGGGGACGACGTGGGCGCCTCAGCCTTTACGTGATCTGTGGCGGCAAGCGCGCGTCATCGGGAAGGAGCCGCGCTTCGTCGCGATCACACTCACCCTCGTCCTGCACGTCAGCGCGCAGATGTCCGCCGTCTCGTTCCTTTCGATCTCGCTGATCGCGCTGGCGCACGTCCCGCTCCCGACGGCGGTGATGGCCCTGGCCCTTTTCCAACTCGGCGCGATCGCCGGGCGGTTCTTTTGGGGGATCATCAGCGACCTGGTATTGAACGGCGACCGGATGCTCCCGACCGTCATCGCCTCGATCATTGCGATGCTGGCCGAGGTCGCCCTGGCGCAGCACTACCCCGCACCCCTCGGCTGGGTCGTCGCCCTCCTCTCTCTTGCCTCGTTTGCACTGGGCTTCTCGATTGCCGGGTGTAACGGTCTATTCGCCGTCGCACAGACCGAGGTCGCCGGGCCGTCATACGCCGCAAGCGCGCTCGGTATCTCGACGGCGCGGGTCGCCTGGGCAACCGTCCTCGCGCCGCCGATCTTCGGCGCCCTCGCCGACGCCCACGGCTATCCCCTCGCCTGGCTTGTGCTGTGCGGCGTGAGCGCGCTCGGCGCCGTCGCCGGCCTCTATGCACGACGCCTCATCGCGGTCGAGGGGATTCCTACGTGAAGTCACGGTATCACGTGGAGTCACGCCACATCGAGTGCTACGAGCGGGGAGGTGAGCCGGCCGATGGCATTCCAAGAAGGGTTTCTATCGCAACTCGTCGGGCGGCAAGCCGTCGTCGCCGGCGATCGGCCGCTCTCCGTCGGCAAGGTCGTCGACTTCGTCGTCAACAAACCCGACGACACGTTCCCCAAGATCGACGGGATCGTCGTAAAGACGCGGGACGGTCAGCGCTTGGCTCCGATCGGGACGGTCCTCGACGTCGACGCCGACGGCAAGGTGTTGCTTTCGAGCGCGCCGACCGCCCGCGTCGTCCCTGGAGACGAGGCGCTCTACCTCATCGAAGATCTGTTCGACAAGCAGATCGTCGACGTCGACGGGCGCAAGGTCGTGCGCATCAACGACCTCGAGGTCGCCAACGCCGGCGGGACGCTGCGCGTCGTGGCGGCCGATATCGGTATCGCCGGTCTGCTTCGCCGCCTGGCAGGCCAACGTTTTGCGCGCGCCCTCGAAGACAAGCTTCCCAATACCCTGATCTCCTGGCGGGACGTCGCGCCGATCGCGGACGTGAACCCCTCGCAAGTCCGGCTGTCGGTTTCCGAGAATCGGCTGGCACGGCTCCATCCCGCCGATCTCGCCGAGATCATCGGCGAGCTCTCCTCGCAGGATGCGGCTCGGGTCGTCCAGTCGCTCGACGACGAAACGGCGGCCGATGCGCTCGAGCATTTGGATGCGGAAAGGCAGCGGCGGATCATCGCCGATATCGGGACGGAACGGGCCGCCGACATCATCGAGGAGATGGACAGCGACGACGCCGCCGACCTCCTCGCCGAGCTGCCGCAGGAGCGTCAGAGCGAGCTGCTGGCGGAGATGGAACCCGAGACCGCCGGCGAGCTGCGCGCGCTCACCTCGTATCAAGAAGACACGGCCGGCGGACTGATGACGACCGACTACGTCTGGATCTATCCGCATCGGACGGTCCAAGCGACGATCGACAAGCTGCGTGACATCGCCCCGGAGACCGAATTCATCTACTATCTCTACGTCACCGATCAAGCGGAGAAACTCCTCGGTGTCCTCTCGTTGCGGACCCTCTTATTATCTCGCCCCGATGCGACGATTCACAGCGTGATGGAGCCGGACGTCGTCAGCGTCAAGCCCGACACGCCGGCCGAGGACGTGGCGGCGACGATCGCGCGCTATGACCTGCTCGCCGTCCCGGTCCTCGACGAGGGCGGACATATGCTCGGGATCGTGACGGTCGACGACGCGATCGATGCGATCATCCCCGAGAATTTGAAGCGGAAGCTCCCGCGCTTCACCGCCAGGCATCAGGCGACCAGGGCGTCTTGAAAAAGGGATACATGAGCCTGTGACCGAGACCACCCGCAACCCGCTTGCAGCTTTCCAAGGACTGACGCCGGTTCAGCGAAGGACGTTTACCGCCGCGTTCCTGGGCTGGACTCTCGACGCGCTGGACTTTTTCCTCGTGACCTTCGTCGTCACGCGGATCTCGACGGAATTTCACCGCGCGATCCCGACCGTCGCCTTCGCGATCACGATCACGTTGATGCTGAGGCCGCTCGGTGCGCTGATCTTCGGACGCCTGGCCGATCGCTTCGGACGGCGCGGCCCCCTGATGATCAACATCCTCTTCTACTCGGCGGTCGAGCTCGCTACCGCGTTCTCACCGAACTTCCCCGTCTTCCTGGCGTTACGCGCCCTCTACGGGGTCGCGATGGGCGGCGAATGGGGCGTAGGCGCGGCCCTCGCCCTCGAGACGCTCCCGGTCCAAACGCGCGGGCTGTTCTCGGGAATCCTGCAAGAAGGCTATGCCGTCGGCTACCTGCTCGCCGCGGTCGTGTACTTTTTGGTTTACCCGCACTTCGGCTGGCGCGGGATGTTCATCGTCGGCGTCCTCCCCGCGCTGCTCGTCTTCTACATCCGCAGTCGCGTCCCCGAGTCGCCCGTGTGGCTCGAACGGCAAGCCGCGCCGCTGGGGAAAACCGTCGATCTGTGGAGCTCGTTCTTGCGTCAGCCCTTGCTCTATCTCTACGCGATCGTGCTGATGGCGGCGTTCAACTTCATGTCGCACGGCTCACAGGATCTCTATCCGACGTTCCTTCAGCGCCAGCATGGCTTCAGCGTCGGCGCCGTCTCGGCGCTCACGATCATCGCAAATATCGGCGCGATCGTCGGCGGGATGTTCTTCGGGGCGCTCTCCCAACAGGTCGGCAGGCGCCGTGCGATCGTCCTGGCGGCCGTCCTTGGGATTTTCACGATTCCGCTGTGGGTTTTCTCACCGACAGTCCCGATGCTGGCCGCAGGCGGCTTCCTGATTCAGGTATTCGTGCAGGGCGCGTGGGGCGTCATCCCGATCCACCTCAACGAGCTCTCGCCGGGAGACGTCCGCGGGACGTTCCCCGGCTTCACGTACCAGCTCGGCAACCTGATTTCGGCGGGCGCCGCGCAGATCGAGGCGGCGTTCGCGCAAAACTTCAAGTTGCCGAGCGGCGGAGCGAACTATGCGCAGGCGCTCGCGATCATCATGGTCATCGTCTTCGTCTCGGTCGCCGTCCTGACGGCGATTGGCTACGAACGGCGTGCCGTCGACTTTACCCGCGCTTGAGTTCGTCCTGACCGTTCCGCGAGAAGACCGCGCGAAGGACCGAGCGGAGCGGATCGGCGTGCGCATCGACGGCCCGCTCTTTCTCCGGGATGATCGCATTGTCGGTGATGTTGATGTGCTCCGGGCAGACGTCGGTGCAGCATTTGGTGATGTTGCACATCCCCAGCCCGCCCTCGCGCATCAGGAAACTCGTCCGATTCGTGCCGTCCATCGGATGGAAGTCCAGGCCGGCGCTCCTCGCGAAGAAACGCGGTCCGGCGAACTGCGGCTTCTCGGTCGTCTGATAGCGTAAGACGTGACAGACGTCTTGACAGAGGAAGCACTCGATGCACTTCCGCATCTCTTGCGCGCGATCCGCGTCGCGCTGATAGAACTTCCACTCGCGACCGCGCTGCGGGCGAAACGGCGGAATCCCTTCATTGACACGGTAGTTCCACGAAAGGTCGGTGACCAGATCGCGGATCCGCGGAAAGGTCCGTAAGGGCGAGACGACGATCGGCCTGGTGTACTCCAGCTCGTCGACGCGCGTCTTGCACATGAGGCGCGGCCGTCCGTTGATCTCCGCCGAGCACGAGCCGCATTTGGCGGCTTTGCAGTTCCAGCGCACGGCGAGATCGGGACTCACGTGCGTTTGCACGTAGAGGACCGCATCGAGGACGACCATCCCTTCACCGGCCGGGACGGTATGCTCTTCCCACCGTCCTTCGCCCTCGTTTTCCTCACCACGATTGATACGCAGGCGAATCTCTTGCGGCATCTCCTTCACGCCGGTACCCCCGCTTCACCGAAGACGAGTTCATGCAATTCGTCCGGGAGAGGAGGCCGCTCGACGAGCTCCGCCTTCACCTCGTCGCCGACCAGCCGGACGACGACGTTGACCTTCTGAAATTCCGGATCCATATTCGGCGCGTCGACGCGCGTGTGCGCGCCGCGGCTTTCCTTTCGTAGGAGCGCCGAGACCGCGATCGTCTCGGCGATCAGCGTCATATTGCGAACGTCGATCGCGGTATGCCACCCCGGATTGTAGCGCCGTGATCCGGTCGCTCGTGCCCGGCGCGCCCGTCCTCGCAGAGCACGGACCTTCTCGATCCCCTCCTCGAGGCTCTTTTGGACGCGGTAGACGCCGACGTGATCCATCATCGTCCGCTGCAGCTCCTCCATGACGGCGAACGGGTTCTCACCGCTCCCTTCGAGCGGTTCGTAGGTCTGTCGCTGGGCATCGGCGACCGCGGCTTCATCGGCGAACAGCCGCTCCGCTCGGCGGGCATACTGTGCGGCCGCGCTCCCTGCGCGGCGCCCGAAGACGAGCAAGTCGGAGAGCGAGTTGCCCCCGAGCCGATTGGCCCCGTGCAGGCCGCCGGCACATTCGCCTGCGGCAAAGAGACCGGGGACGTTGGTCGCCGCGGTCTCCGCCTCGACACGGATCCCGCCCATGATGTAATGGGTGGTCGGATAGACCTCCATCGGCTCTTTGGTGATATCGACGTTTGCGAAATCGCGGAACTGCGCGTACATCGACGGCAACTTCTGCTTGATGAACGCGGCCGGTTTGTGCGCGATCGAGAGGTAGGCGCCGCCGTGCGGCGAGCCGCGGCCCTCTTGGACCTCGGTGTAAATGGCGCGGGCCACGACGTCGCGCGTCGATAGCTCCATGCGTTTGGGATCGTAGCGCTCCATGAAGCGCTCACCCTTACTATTGGTAAGATAGCCGCCTTCACCGCGGACCGATTCGGTGACGAGGATCCCGCGGACGCTGAGCGGCCACACCATCCCGGTCGGGTGGAATTGCATGAACTCCATGTCCATGAGCTCGGCGCCCGCGCGAAACGCCAGCGCTTGGCCGTCGGCGGTCCCTTCCCATGAATTCGAGGTGACCGCATAGAGCCTGCCCGAGCCGCCGGTCGCCATGACGACGGCAGGGGCGTCCCACACGACGAACCGGCCCGTGGGACGCTCATATCCCGCCGCACCGACGACCGCGCCGTCACGCTTGAGGAGCGTCGTCACGGTATGCTCCATGAAGACGGGGATCTTGCGGGCGACGACTTCGTCCTGGAGCGTGCGGATCAGCTCGAGGCCGGTGCGGTCCCCGACGTGGACCAGCCGCTTATACGTGTGTCCGCCGAAGAGGCGCTGCATGATCCCCCCGTCGTCGGTACGGTCGAAGACCGCTCCCCACGACTCGAGGTTGTGGATCTCTTCGGGCGCTTCTTGCGCGTGCAGGAGCGCCATCTTCCAATTATTGACGTACTTCCCGCCGAACATCGTGTCGCGAAAATGAACGCGCCAGTTGTCGCGCGGATCGACGCTCCCGACGGCGGCGGCGATCCCGCCTTCGGCGACGATCGTATGGGCCTTGCCCAAGAGCGACTTGCAAACGATCGCGACGTTTGCTCCGGCCGAGTTCGCCTCGATGGCGGCGCGCAACCCCGCGCCGCCCGCGCCGATGACCAAGACGTCTACGCGGTGACGTGTTACCTCGATAGGCTGCATCCTAGAGGAACCTCGGGTCGACGATGATACCTGCTGCGCACAGCCGGATGTACAAATCGGTGAACGCGACGCTGAACAAGCTCACCCAAGCCCAGCGCATGTGTTGCTGGTTGAAGAACGTCACGCCGCGCCACATCCGATAGCGCGCTTCGCCGAACGCAGCACACGAAAAGCAGCGGAGATTCCCGCCGACGAGGCTGCGCAGCGCGTGGCAACCGAAGGTAAATCCGGTCAAGAGGATGACGTTGGCGAGCATGATCAGGCTGCCCAACCCGATCCCGAAGCGCCCGTCGAAGTCGAACGACCGGACGACATCGATCCAGAGGAAGCACAGCACGACGATCGATAGATACAAAAACCACCGATGCATGATCGAGAGCCACGCGAGCGGCGCTCGATCTTCTCCGGTATAGCTGCGCCTCGGCTCACTGACCGCACACGCCGGCGGGCTCAACACGAGCGCGCGATAATACGCCTTGCGATAATAGTAGCAGCTAAGACGAAAGAGTCCGGGTATCCAAGCGACGAGGATCGCGGCCGAGACGCCCGGGACGCCGAAATACGGCGAGTAGAACGGTGAAATGTAGGGTCCCCAGCGGAAATTCGTCCCGGCCAGGATCGCCCACGTCGAATATGCGACGAAGACGATGAGACCGAGTCCGCTGAACAGGGGACCGACCCACCAGCGGTCGACTCGTTCGGTCGCGCCGAGCCCGGGAATCCCGACCCGCGCGACATGAGATGACGATGTCTGCGTAGCCACGCGCTCCATTGTACCCGGCCGGCAAGCCGGGTGCAGTAGAAACAGTCGCTTAACCGCAGAAAGCTGCTACGGCCGCAGCGGACGTCATAACTACCCGCCAAGGTACGTCCTCCCTTGCGACCTCTGGCCGACCCGAGGCCGGTCTCCCACACCAATCGGTAAATCGCCTCGAAAACCGGCGGTTTCAAAAGAGGGCCGCAGGCGTCGGCACAAGGATACCAGCAGCATCGTGCACGACCAGGACGTCCACCTTCGCCCCGTCCGTGATGCGCGCGCTCGCGGCAGCCGGCGTGAGGTCTCCGGCGAGGATCTCCTCCAATACTCCGAGGGGCTCGCCAAGATTGCCGCCGGGGGCGGCGGAGCAAAGGCGCTCGCAGCGTATCTCGCCGAGGCGATCGGCGGGGCGGTCCTCGTCGAGGACAGCGACTGGCGCCACCTCGCCCTGGCAGGCTCGGGGAGCCGCTCGATCCCTCCGTCGGTTCGCGAGCTGATCTCGAAGACGGCGAACCTCTCGGACGCCCAGGGTGTCCCGCTCTCTTTCCCGAGCGATCCGGAGAGCCGAGCGTATCCGATCAAAGCGGGAGAGACGCGACTGGGCTGGCTCTCGGTCTTCCCGAACGGGGTCTCCCTCGAGGGGAAAGATGCGATCATCCGACTGACGGCCGCCTCGATGGCGGTCGAGCTCTCGCGCGATACGAGCGGGACTCGCGGGCGCCGGCGTTCGTTCTGGGATCGGCTGCTGGCGCGCGCCTACGACGACGTCTCGGAAGCGCGCGACGATGCAGCGGCGCGCGGGATCTCACTCGCTCCCGGATACGTCGCGGTCGCGATCGAAGCCGAAGGGCTGGACGAAAGCATCGCGACACAGAAAAATAACGAGATCCGCAAGGTCTGCCTCGACGTCTTGAGCTCGCGCAGCGGCGAGGTCGTCGTCCTCGAGCGCGGCGGCGGATTCGTCTTCTTGGTCCCCGCACCCCTCGAGGTCGATGCCGCCAACGCGCGGACGGCGGCGACCATGATCACCCGCACCCTCTCGAAGGCTCATATCGACGTCAAGGTGGTCGGCGGCGTCGGCCGCCATGCGGACCTGCTCAACGTCGCACGTTCCGTCGAAGAAGCCCGCGAGTCGCTCATCATCGTGCGCCGCATGTTCGGCGGCGGTCGCGTCATGGCGCACGAAGATCTTGGATTCTATCCGATCCTGCTGCGCGGGATCGCGTCCCGCGAGGAGCTCCACGAGTTTGCGCAGCGCGTCCTCGAGCCGCTGCGCGCCTACGACGAAAAACACCAAACGGAGTTGATTCGTACTTTGCGCCTCTTCTTCGACGTCGGCCAGAACATCAAGGTCGCGGCGGCCGCGCTCAACGTTCACCGGCACACCGTCTTCTATCGCTTGCGTCAAATCGGTGAGATCAGCGGACTCGATTTGGACAGCCCGCACGACCAGCTCACGCTCCGAACGGCGATTGCGCTCGATGCCCTCGGCGGTTAACGGCGTGCAGACGGCCGCACAAGCCCGCCGCGAAGTGCTGAAGGCGGCGAAAGAACGTAACGTCAGTTACATCCGGCTGGGCTTCGTCGACATCTTCGGTATCGAAAAGAACGTGGTCATCCCGGTCGCACAGCTCGACGCCGCGCTCGACGGGAAAGTCACGTTCGACGGCGGTTCGATCGACGGCTTCGTCCGCGGCGAGGAAGTCGACATGGTCCTGCGGCCCGACCCCTCGACGTTCGCGATCCTGCCGTGGACGCTCGGCGGACCGATCGAAGCGCGGATGCTCTGCGATATCGCCAACGCCGACGGGACCCCGTTCGAAGGCTGCCCGCGTACGACGCTGCGCCGCGTTATCGAAGATGCGCGCGACGTGATCCCAAAAGTTGCGACGTCGATGGAAGTCGAGTTCTATCTCTTCGATTTGGACGAGGACGGCTCTCCGACGCTCCATACGAGCGACGTCGGGTCGTATTTCGACTTTTCGCCGAGCGATCGGGGAGAAGAATCGCGGACCGCGATGGTCGCCGCCCTCGAGTCGATGGGGATCCGTGTCCAGAGCGCGCACCACGAGCACGGCGCCGGCCAGCACGAGATCGATACGGTCGAACGCCCGATCCTCCAAAGCGCGGATGCGCTCATCACGCTGCGGGCGGTCGTCAAGCAAATCGCCACCCGCCATAACATCCACGCGACCTTCATGGCGAAACCGCTCGAGACGTCGGCCGGGAACGGCTTACACTTCTACCTCGATCTCGGCGACGTCGACGAGGAGACCAGACTGCTCGCTATCGGTGGGCTGCTCGAGCATGCGCAAGGCTGCACCGCCGTATGCAACCCGACGGTCAACTCGTACAAGCGCCTCGTCGCCGCCTGGGACGCGCCCGTCTTCACGGTCTGGTCGCACCGTAGCGCCAATTCCCTGGTTCGGCTCCCGGCGCCGCTCGACGGGACGCAGTACATCGAGGTACGCAGTCCGGATGCCTCCTGCAATCCGTACCTAGCGCTGGGCGTTTTGATCGAGAGCATGGCCGACGGGATCCGCAAGCGGATCTTCCCCGGTAACCCGTTCACGGGATCGACCTACGAGCTTTCAGAGAGCTACCGTGCCAAGAACGCGATCCGTAAGCTCCCCGGGACGCTCGGAGAAGCGATCGCCGCCTTGGACGCCGACCCGGTGGTCCGGGGCGCGCTCGGCGACCACATCTACCACGCCTTCCGCGACGCCAAGCTCGCCGAGTACGAGCGGTACCGGCGGGCCGTCCATGCATGGGAAAGGGAGGCTTACTTCCGAATGTTCTGAGGGTATGCAGTACCGGACATATCCGCAGACGGACTTAACCGTGAGCGCCGTCGGTTTCGGTCTCTGGACGACCGCGACCGGTTGGTGGGGCCACATGACCGACGACGAGGCGATCGCGCTCCTGCATCGAGCGTACGACCTCGGGGTAACGCTCTTCGATGCTGCGGACACGTACGGTAACGGCCGCAGCGAGGAGCAGCTCGGGCGGGCGTTCGAGCAGCGCCGCGACAAGGTCGTCTACTCGACGAAATTCGGTTACGATTTCTACAACAACGCGGGCGAACGACGCGGACAACAAGAACTGCCGCAGAACGTCTCGCCGAAATTCGTCCGCTTCGCACTCGAGCAATCGTTGCGCCGGCTCCGTACCGACTACATCGACATCTACTCGCTGCACAACGCGAAGCTGGATCACGTGCGCAACGACGAGCTCTTCGAGTTGCTCGAATCGTTCAGAAGCGAAGGGAAGATCCGCTACTACGGGATCGCGCTCGGCCCCGCGATCGGCTGGCTTTACGAAGGGATCGAAGCCGCACGCCGGCCCGGGATGACCAACATCCAGATGATCTGGAACATCCTCGAGCAATTTCCGGGAAGCGAAATGATCAAGGCGGCGTACGACGCGAACGCGGCGACCGGGTACCAGATCCGCGTACCGCACTCGAGCGGGATGCTCGAGGGGAAGTACACCCTCGAGACGACGTTTCCGCCGAGCGATCATCGCAGCCACCGGCCGCGCTCGTGGCTCGTCAACGGCGTGAAGAAAGTCGAGACGCTGCGCTTCCTCGAGCGCCCCAATCGTACCCTCGGGCAAGCCGCGATCCAGTGGCTCCTCGCCGAGCCGCGCGTGATGACGGTTCTCCCGAATATCTACGATGCGGAGCAGCTGCAAGAGTTCGCCGCCGCCCCCGACACTCCGGCGCTGACCGGCGAGGAACTCGCGCGTATCGCTGAATTGACGAAGACGAACTTCGGCATCGGTGACGAACCGGTGAGTTACAAAGGGACGATGACGCCGCCCGAAACGGCGGCCGTGTGAAGCGAACGATCTTCTCACCCAACGCACCGTCGCCTATCGGCCCCTACCGGCAGGCGGTCGGCGTCGGCGCGATGGTCTTTTGCAGCGGGCAGATCGCGATCGATCCGGCGACCGGGAAACTCGCAGGCGAGGACATAGAGACGCAAACACGCCAAGTCCTCGAAAACATCGGCGCCGTATTGCGTGCCGCAGGAGCGACGTACGACGACGTCGTGAAGACGACGATCTTCCTGATCGATATGAACGACTTCGCGCGCGTCAATGCGATCTACGCGCAATATTTTGGACGATCGATGCCGGCCCGATCGACGGTCGCGGTCGCATCGCTCCCGCTGGGCGCCAAGGTCGAGATCGAAGCGATTGCTGTAGCGGACGAGTAAGCCCCCGGTAAAACTTCGGTAAATCGATCCGGCGTCGGCTGACTTTCGCGGAAATCCCCCGCATAATCGGATGGACTTCATGCTGGTCTCCGGCGCCCAGTCGCGCGATGTCCCGAATCTGGCGACGCTCCCGGCCTCACGCAACGATCGTCGTGCCGCCGCGGCGGTAACGTTTTTGCTTTGGGCCTTCGCCGTGGGAGCGATTCCCGCGCGCGACGTCGTCACGGCGCCCATCCCCGGCGTCGTCCCGACTCAAGAGGCGCTCGTGTTCGCCGCATATCTCTTTACGGCGTACTTGATGTTCAGCCAGTTCCGCAGCACGGGATTGCTCGTCCTGGGGACGACGGGGGTCGGCTACCTCTTCGTGAGCCTCTTGCAGATCCCGTATGCGCTCGCGTACGGCGACCTTTGGGTGCGCGGCGTACTGGTCGGGACGCCGTCGACTCCTTCGTGGTCGGGACTGGCGTGGCACTTCGCATTTCCGCTCCTGGTCGGGATCTATGTCGCCTATGATCGCACGTTCAGCGTAGCGGTCGCCGAAGAACACCGCGGCTGGATGATACGAGTCGCCGTCGTCACGACGATACTCGTCGCCGCGCTCGTGACGATGCTCACCCTCGCCCCCGACGTCCTCCCGGCACTCTACAGCGGCGGCGACTTCCTCCGGCTCAGCGGCATCTTCCACGTTCACGCGCCCTTCAAGTTCCTGGCGATCTTCGGCGGCTTCACCCTGGTGGTGAACCTCGTCGCCGCGGTTATGATTTTCATGAGGACGCGCTGCCGGACCGTTTTGCAGTTGTGGATCACGGTCAGCCTGGTCGGCATGGTGCTCGATCAACTGCTGTACGTCATCTCGCCGACGCACAATGCACTTACCTGGTACCTCGGGAAGGCCGTGACGCTGGTCACGGCGTCGATCGTCCTCGCGATCCTCTTGCGGCAGGTCGCCGTGCTCTATCGGCGCGTCGCCGAGCTCGCGACGATCGATCAATTGACGGGGCTGCCCAATCGCCGGACCCTCGAAGGTCAGCTCGACTGGATGCTGCATTACGGCGAGCGGAATCGCCTTGCGCTCGCGGTCGTGATGGTCGACGTCGACTACTTCAAACCGTACAACGACGCATACGGCCACACGAGCGGCGACGACGTCCTCAAGCACATTGCGAATACGCTGCGCGCCAGCATCCTGCGCTCGAGCGACTTCGTCGCGCGCTTCGGCGGCGAAGAGTTCGTCGCGCTCCTCCCCGATACGACGCGCGAAGGGACCTGCCTTGCCGTCGAACGGATGCGCACCGCGATCGAACGACTCGCGATCCCGCACAAGACCTCTCCCCGCGGAAAGGTGACGATCAGCGTCGGGGCGGCGGTCGGCCTGCTGAGCGAGGCCGGACCTCGTGAACTCCTCCGCGCCGCGGACGAGGCGCTCTACACCGCGAAGGCGGGCGGGCGCAATCGTTGCGTGATCGTCTCCTGCGAGCCCGAACCGAGCGCCGTCCGCCGGATGAGCATCCTCACTTAGCCGGCGGCGGAGGATCGCATCCGAGCGTATCGGTGGTACCCGGCTTTTGAGCGTCTAAGCCGGCGAGCTCTCGCTGCGACAACGCGCACAGCGCCCGCTGAAGGTGACCGATTCCCCCGTGATTTCGACGCCGACATGGGCGGCGATCGCGCCGCGGACACCGGGCGGCAGGGCATACTCGACATCGCTGATCCTCCCGCAGGAGGTGCAATAGAAATGCGCGTGCGGCTCCGCCAGCGGCTCGTATGCGGCGGCTTCCGCGCCCGCTACGTCGATGCGCGCAATCATCCCCAGAGCTTGCAAGCGCGAGAGCCCGCGGCGCACGGTCGAAAACCCGATCCCGGGCCGCCGACGGCGGGCTTCGACATAGACGTCGCTCATGCTCAGGTGTGTCCCCTTCCCGGCTTGGTTCACGATATCGAGGACGAGCGCATAGTTCTTCGGCAAACGGGCCTTCGGTAGGGCGTTCGTCTTTTTCATCTCGGCCGGCTCGCATACAGCGAGGAAGGGACTTGACCCAGTCAGGCTCGCATGTTAGTCTCTTCCCGTCATTGTGAACATGACGTTCACTTTCAAATCTCTCTGCCCCTTTACCGCTTCAACTTCGAAAGGAGCTGCGTCGTCTCCATGGCTATATCGGTCGGTCAACCGGCACCCCCATTTACGCTCAAGAGCACCAAGGACGCTACCGGCCCGGGTGATCTCGGAAAAGAGGTCTCGCTTTCCGACTACAAAGGCAAGTGGCTGATCTTTTTCTTCTACCCGCTCGATTTCACGTTCGTTTGTCCGACGGAGATCCTTGCTTTGTCGGACCGGCTCGACGACTTCAAGCGGCTCGGCGCCGAAGTACTGGGCTGCTCCTGCGATTCGGTCTATAGTCATTGGGCCTGGATCTCGACACCGCGCGAGAAGAACGGGATCGCGGGCCTGCGCTTCCCGCTGGCCGCCGATTACACCAAGGAGACGGCCCGCGCTTACGGCGTCCTCGATGAGGCGACCGGCACCTCGGGGCGCGGTCTGTTCATCATCGACCCGGACGGGAAGTTGGTCTACGCAGTCCAGACGGCGAACAATGTCGGCCGCAGCGTCGACGAGACGCTACGTGTCCTTCAGGCCCTGCAAACCGGCGCGCTCTGTCCGGCCGACTGGAAACCCGGGAAGGAACTGATCAAGGTCGCGTGAGCTTGCAGTCCGTCACTCTGCTCGCTCGATCGTCTGCTTCGCCAGACGGAGATTCCCCGCGGCCATGAACATCCTGGCTGCGAGCGCATAGGCGTCCTCGATACGTTCCGCTTGCTCCGCCTCGGCCGGCGACGACTCGGCGAGGCAGAGATACATCTTCCCGGCCAAGCGTAGCAGCTTGTTGGCGAGGTCGGGATTCCCCATCGCCGTCGCCGCGTCGGCGCCTTGGCGATAGCATTCGGCGGCGGTCTTGAACGAACCGAGCTCTTCGGCTCGCTCGGCGCCCGCGACGGCCGCGGCGAGGATCGCGCGTGGATCCCCGCCGCTCTTCGCCGCCTCGAGCGCCGAGAGCTCGGCCGGTAGACCGTCTTCGAGCTCAGGCTCGACGGCGCTCGAGAGGAGCCGGCGCCAGCGGAGCTGCTGCTTCACGCACGCGACCAGCTCTCGGCGTTCAAACGGCTTGCCGATGAAGTCCTGCGCACCGGCTTCGAGCGCGGCGACTCGATCGTCGCTGCGTGAGCGAACCGTCAGCATCACGATCGGCACGGTCCGCGTCTGCTGATTTTCCCGCAAGCGCTCGATCGTCGTCCGGCCGTCGAGCACCGGCATCTCCCAATCGGTGATGATCAGATCGGGAACTTCCGTGTTCGCGCATCGAATCCCGATCTCACCGTTCTCCGCTTCGGCGACCTGAAAGCCTTCCTGCTCGAGGATGACGCGGATCGTGGCGCGGATCGAGGGGTCGTCGTCGATCACCAGGATCCGCCCGCGTTCCGGCATCGCCGTCGCGCTCAAGGTCGCTTCGATCGCCTTCACGTCCTCGATCACGGAGTCGCCTCGGTCGTCAAAACCGAACGGGGGTCGATCCGAGAGATGCCGTGGGTGGTCTTCTCCCAATAAAACGGCTTGGTAAAAAGCTGGCCCACCGCCTTGTACGCCGCCACCGATTGCATGAGCCAATACAGCGGGTTGGCCAGGGCATACGGGAGCAGATCGTAATTCCCCCGCATGAAGACCGCGATCATATTGAGATAAATTCCGAAAAAGTTTCCCAGGAGGAGGTTGATCAGCGCCGCGTAGAGCGTCGTTTCGGGGAACAACGGCTCGATCGTATGGCTCCGCGTGATCAGCCAAAAAACGAACGGGATCCACAGCGGGGCCGCCAGGGCCGTCGCCGGCGTCCCGCCGATGAAAAAGTTAAACGCCAAGAAGTTGCGCAGGCCGATCGACCGGATCAACCGGATCGGATTACGCGAGTAGACCAGCCACGTCTGCATGTAGCCCTTGATCCAGCGCGAGCGCTGCCGTATCCAATTCTTGGGCGCCGCATTCGCTTCTTCGAAGGTGGTCGACGGGATGATCCCGACTCGGTATCCCAACGCGCTTGCGCGAATCCCGAGGTCCGCGTCTTCGGTCGTGTTGAACGGGTCCCAGCCGCCCAGCATGCGCAGCTTCTCGACGTCGAAATGATTGCTCGTCCCTCCCAGAGGGATCGGGAGGCGCCATCGATCGAGCCCCGGCAACACATAGTCGAACCAATACGAATACTCGAGCGTGAACATCCGGGTGAGGAAGTTTTCCCGGGCGTTGAAGTAGTTCAGGGCCGCTTGAAAGCACAGATAGTCGGGCGACGAGGTCTCGAAGGCGTAAACGGCCGCCTTGAGCTGGTTGGGCTCGGGGATGTCCTCGGCATCGTAGATGACCAGGTATTTCCCGCGCGCGAAGAGCAGGCCGTAGTTACAGGCCTTGGGCTTGGTCTTGGGCTGCGAGTTCGGGACGATGATGAACCGCCAGTTCGGTGAAGGCCGGGCCGCTTTCGCCGCTTCGAGCGTTGCGAGATCGTCCTCTTCCAACAAGAGCATGACGTCGAGCTTGTGTTGCGGATAGTCGATCTTCTTCAAGCTCTCGATCAGGTGATGGACGACCTCGGGTTCTCTAAAGACCGGGACGAGGATCGTGTAGACCGGCAGATCGGCGTCGCACATCGCCGCGACGGCGGCCGGATCGATCGGTTTTTCGATCTCGTTTTTCGCTCCGGCTATGCTCAAAACGACCTTGAAGGCGATCCCGGCGAGGAAAAACGCTTGAAGCAATGCGATGAGGGCGATCAAGGCCGTCCGAACATCGAGATAGAGCCAGCCGAGATACGCCAAGGCGATCCCCGTGAAGACGGCGATCTGCGTTTTGGTGAAGACGCGGCTCGCGCTCTGGGCGGGGTCGCGCCGCAGGTTGGCGAGGACGGCATCTTCGACCAACTCGTCTCGAAACGTCCGAGCGGCGGCGAGCGTCAAATCGAGGTCGGTGACGAGAAGCTCGGCGATCTGATCGACGCCGAACAGCTCGCGACAGAACCGATGCGTCCGCTCCTGTCGCGGCCGGGAGGTCAAGATGACGAGGACGCCTTCATGGAGCTGGAACGGCATGAACTCGTACTCGATCACTTGATCGTAGCGCATCTTGAGCACCAGGCGCACGTCGATGTGCTGACGCAAGCGTTCGATGTCCCCGACGAGCGGCAACTCGGCGACGCTCGCCAGCGCCTCGTAGAGCTGCGGGCGGGTGACGTACCCGAGCGAGGCGATCACCCATGCCAAGTCGCCCCCGGAAGTCTCGGCGATCGCTCGGGCCCGCCCGACCTGTTCGTCGTCGAGGTCGGCGATCTCGATCAGCCGTTCGACGAGCGCTTCAGAATCGCAGCCAAACATTCCCGAAAAGCGATCGGCCGTCTCCGACATTCTTCCCGCTCACGAAATCCGAAAAGCCTGCGACCAGCGAGGCCGCCTCGCTGAAACGGATCCGCAGCTGCCCCCCGAGCTGCACGTAATCGTAGCTGGGGCTGGTAAACGGATTGCTCCCGATCAAGGACGGTCCGACGCCCCCGGCGCCGAGCGCTTGCACCCCGCTGTACGTCCCCAGTAGTTGGATCGGCTTCGCGACGTCGATCCCGACGGTTGCATAGCTGCGCAGCTGCGGAGCCGGATAGCCCGTATAGGCCCGCACCCCCAAGTTACCGTCGAAAAAACCGTAGGTCCCGAGGAACTTGAACGTCTTGCCGAAGACGATCCCGGCCTGCGCCCCCGGTCGGCCGTAACCGATCGGCGGGATCTCCGTACTCGAGTACCCGCCCGGGACGATCGCGATGACTTGGTAGCCGAAGTTCCCCGGCGTCCCCTGATAGACGTTATGGGTGAGGCCGAGCTCGATGTCGTTGAGCCCGGAGGTCGTCCCAACCGCACTGCACACCGATCCGGCGGCATTGCGATTCGAGATCGTGTCGTACTCGGTGCTGATCGAGAGGGTATCTTTCGCGTTCGCTCCGTACTCGGCATAGATCGTCATCGCGTCCTTTTGAAAGGCGCACGGCGAGCCGCGGATGATCCCGCTCTGGTCGAAGAACGACGACGACTGAAAATAGGTATAGCCGAGATCGACGAACCACGTACCCGGCGGCTCCGGATACGAACTCGCCTCGGCCTCGGCGATTCGAGGCGCGACGAGCAGGAACACCGCCAAGGCCGCCGTCGCGCGGCTCACAGCGGCCTTACGGCAAGGCGACGCCATGCGTAAGAGGCGACCGCGAGGACGAGGATTGCGAGCACGACCGTGACGGGAAGCCGAACGGCCTCCCAGCTTTCTCGAAACGTCCAGCGTTGAGGGGTCTCGGGGGAATGGTATGGCCCGGCTTCTCGGGCGCGAAAAACACGGTACGGTCCGACCGAATCGAGCAACTCAAAGCCGTTCAAAACGCCGCGAGCGACCGAAGGATGTGCCGCCGCCACCTGATCGTTCGGATCGTTCGGCGCGACGACGACATACCGAGCGAACGATCCGGGAGCCTCGATGGCGGCGCGGAAGCGCGCCTGATAGGGAAGGATGAACCGCCGCGTATCGCTGCTGAACGCGACGACGGGATAAAAGATACCGTCGTCGAGTAAGACGGGACCGTCGGGATGTCCTGCCAAGACGTTCGCGAGCGCGCGAAAGTCGCCGATGTTCGCCACCCCGGGCGGTGCAGCCGGCGTGCCGAGGAAGGATGCGGCGAAGCCGGCGAGGAGCGCGAGGCGCATGGGGACTGCATCGCGCAGGCTCCGTGCCGCCATCAAGGAGGTCAGGATCAACGGCGCGAGCAGCCCGAATTCCGGGCGCGCACCGCGCGTGACGAGCTCGATCGCGGCGAACCAGAGCGGGACGAGATAGACGCACAGCCGCGAGAGGGACCATCGTTTCTCTCCGGCGGCCGCACATCCCAAACCGGCGACATAGGGGAGCGCGATCAACAAGCCCCGCCCGATCGTGAGCGGATCGACGACGAGCGGCGCCCGTGAGGCAAAGACCTTCTCCTGGACACGGACGAACAGAAGCGGATCGCCCAGAAAGATCCAGTTGATGTACATCCACGAGAGCGCGAAAAAGAGGCTGGGGAGCGTGATCGTCAGCATGAGGCCCAGCGCTTCGCTGCGTGAGCGTCGAAGCGCGGACAGCGCGACGCCGCCGGCGAACACGGGGAGGAGCAAAAGACAACGATACTCGATGAAAAACGCCGAGCCGAGGATCGTCCCTGCAAGGAACAACGGTAAGGAGTAGCGGTCTTCGAGGAATCGCAGGGCCCCATACGTCGCCGCGGCGAGCAAAGCGCCGAGCAGCAAGGACGCATAGTCCCGGGTGGCGAGGTAGACGAACACCGGCGAGCCGATCAGGTAGAGGACTCCGAGTCCCCGCACGAAGCGGTCCGCCTCGCTCCGCGCGACGAAGACGACCAGCGCGGCGATGATCGCGGCCGATACGATCGCCTGCGTCACGATCGGATTCGGAAACGGCAGCATCAGCGCGAGCGGGATCGGCGGCGATGCGAACCCGAGGTTCACCAACCGCGGCGGCGCACCGCGGGTCGCGAGGAGCGCCTTTTCGGCGAGGGCGAGGAGATCGAGCGAGACGAAACCGCGCGCGAAGAGCCGCCAAGCGAGCACATAATAGGCTGCTGCCAGGGCGGCGAACACCGCAGCGACGCCGAGCTGATACGAGAGCGCGCGCGCTTTTCGGTCTGCCCCCCGTGCCCACCCGGTTCGCGGGGAGGCTGCTATTCCGGCCACTCTGCACCATTGTCGTCCGCCCCGGGGCGCGGCTTTAGGGAGGCGCTACTTCACCAGCGGCAGCACGTCGCTCGGCACGAAAGGATACAGCCCCATGACGAGGACCGCGAACGCGCTGACGACGACCCCGATCCAGGGGAGGGCGGTCCGTGCATAGACGTGATGGACGTGAGGATGCGTCTCGGGCCGGTACATGACGCGAATGATCTTGATGTACGCGTAGAACGAGATCGCCGTCCCCACGATCAATAGCGCGGCCAGCCAGACATATCCGGCATCGACGGCCGTCGCGAGGATCAAGATCTTCCCGGTGAAACCGGCGGTCGGCGGCAGCCCGGCGAGCGCGAGCAAGAAGAACGCCATCGCGGCGGCGGCCCACGGCTTACGCTGCGAGAGACCGGCGAACGCGACGAGAGACGACCCTTCGTCGCGATCGCGCGAGAGGAGCGCGATCACTCCGAACGCGCCGAGATTCATAAAAAGATAGGCCGTCAGATAATAGATCGCATAGCGGAGGCCGAGCGCCGTCGCCCCGGCGAGCGCGATCGTTATATAGCCGAGCTGTGCGATCCCGGAATATGCGAGGAGCCGCTTGAGATCGGTCTGCGCGAGCGCGCCGAGGTTTCCGAAGATCATCGAGAGTGCGGCCAGGATCCACAGCGGAACGACCAGCTCCCGTTGATGCGGGATAGCCGCGTAGATGAAGCGGGCGAGGGCCGCGAGGACGCCGGCCTTCGTGACCACGCTCATGAAGGCGGTAACCGCCAGCGGCGCACCTTCGTAGACGTCCGGCGTCCAGATGTGGAACGGGATCAAGCTCAGCTTGAATGCGATCCCGATCAGAAACAGTCCGACGCCGACGACGAGGAGTCCCGAGAGGGGCGCATCGACGAGCGAGGCGAGAGCGACCGAGCCGGTCGCGCCGAACAAGAGCGCCATCCCGTAGAGCAAGAAGCCCGACGCCATCGATGAGAGGATCAAATACTTCAACGCGGATTCATGCGCCGCCGAACGGTTGGCGAGCCCGCACAGGGCGTAGAGCGCGAGCGAGAGGAGCTCCAAACCCAGGAAGATCGTCATCAAGCTCCCGCCGCCGGCCATCAGCATCGCGCCGCTCGCGCTCCACAAGATGAGTGCGCTCGAGCCGCCGACTTGCTCGTCTCGTCCGACGCCGACGGTCAATAGGAGCGAGATGAGCGTCGCCAAGAGGATGATCTCGTTGAAAACGACGGTGAAACCGCCGACGATGTAGGCACCCGAAAAGGCCGCATAGGGATGGCCGTAGTGCTGGGCCTCGAGGACGCCCGCTGCGATCAGCCCCGCCGACGCGAGGCCGACGTTGACGTAGCGGCGTACGTGACCGCGCTCGAACAGATCGAGGACCAAGATGACGAGCGCAACGACCGAGATGACGAAAAGCGGCGCAAGCGCCCAGCCGTCGGCCGGGGTGAAATAGGCGGCGTAGTTCATCGCGAGGACTCCGTAAATGCCGCCGCCTGCTGTGCGGCGAGCGGCGTACTCCCGACGTTTGCGATCGGGGCCGGCTGGACGCCGAGGAGGACGAACGCGACGACCAGCGGGGCGAGCGCAAGGCCTTCGATCCAGTTCATGTCGGGCCGTTCGGGGAGGTCGGCGACCGGGGGTCCGTGCATCATCCCTTGATACACACGCAGCATGTACGCCGCCGCGATGACAACCGGGATGAGCGCGATGGCGGCGGGCCACACGAAGCCGGCACGATAGACGCCGGTCAGGATCAAGATCTCGCCCGCGAATCCGGCCAGGCCGGGGAGCCCGAGCGCCGCCAGCGCGGGCAAGACGAGCGCACCGGCGAGGCGCGGGTTGCGAATCCCGAGCCCACCGAGGCGGTCGAGGACCCGCGTCTCCTCGCGATGCTCGACGTACCCAAGGACGAGGAATAACGCCGCGCTGAAGAGCCCGTGGCCGATCAAATAGACGTACGCTCCCCGTAAGGCGAGATCACCGCCGCTGAAAATCGCGATGAGTATCAGGCCCAAATGCGAGAGAGAGCTGTAGGCGACGACGCGCTTGACGTCGCGCTCGACGAGCGCGGTGCACGCACCATACAGCAGCGCGATCAAACCCAGGACGAACATCAGCGGCCGGGCAGCCTGCATGACGCTCGGGAAGAGCGGGATCCCGATGACGATGAACCCGTACAGCCCGGCTTTCGATTGAACCGCGCTCACGAGGGCGGCGACCGCGGGCGGAAGATCGGCGTAGGTGTCCGGCATCCAGGTATGTACCGGCCACACCGGCGTCTTCACGAGAAATGCGAACGCGAAGCCGGCGAAGATCCATGCCGCCCACGGCTGCGCGAGCGGGACGACGCCGGTACGACCGATGACGTCGGTCGAACCATTCGCTATCCCGAACGCGGCGGTCCCGAGGAGGAGCGTCAAGCCGGCCGCCAGGTTGTAAATGAGATAGCGCCAGGCGTTGACGACGGTCGGTCCCCACCCGATCATGATGAGGAAGACCGGGATCAGCATGAAATCCCAAAAGAGCGCGAAGAGCAGCAGATCCTTGGCCGCGAAGACGCCCATCATCGTCCCTTCGAGGACGAGGATCGCGCCCACGAAATCGCGCAAGCGAGTCGATTGAGCCGCGACGAGCGAGCAGAACGTGACGAGCGCGAGGAGGACCGCCAGCCAATAGCCGATCCCCGTCCAGCCGACGTGGAACGCCGCGGCGAAGGGCCGCGAGAGCCAGCGGACGCTCGCATCGGGCGCGGAGGCGCTCGCGATCGTCGCGCTCAAGACGGCGAGCGCGACGAGGCAGGCGTAGGCCTTCGCCGCCGCGGCCGCCCGGCGCGGAATCACTAGGGTCCCCAATCCGAGGATGATCGGGCCGACGATGAGCGCGGGGATCAGGATCATCTGCTCGCTCCGACGACCGCGTAGTACGCGATGACGCAGACGACCCCGATGACGATCGTCAGCGCGTAACCGCGCAGCAGACCCATCTGCAGCGTACGGAAGCGGTTCCCGAAAGCGACGGCGATGACGACGAGCTCACGGACCGCTCCGTCGAGGACGAGCGGATCGACGATCCCGCCGAAGATCCGTCCGAGCAGTTGGGCGGGGCGGACGAACAGCGCATCGATCGCAGCGTCGAAATAAAAAGCGTTTGCGAGGACGGGCGGCATACGAACCGACTCCGTCCGCAGGCGTTCGACCGAGGCTCGGCGGGCCGGCGCTGTCCCGTAGCGGAGATATGCGATCGCAAATCCGATGACGACCAGGGCGAAGACCAGGGCGGAGGAGAGGCCTTCGCCGATCGGCGGGACGACCGTCTCGACGCTCGTCCCGCCGAGAAAGAGCTGATCGAAAAAGCGCGCCCACGGGCTATTCGATCCGATCGCGAGCCAGCCGAACGCGACCGTCGGGATCATGAGGAGCGCGACGGGGACGTTCATGACGGCGCCGGGGCGATGCGGCTCGTGCGCTTGCCCGGCGTGCGGAGCCTGCGCGCCGTGCGCCGGCGTCCCGGCGAGTTCGGGATGGCGGATCCCCAAATCCGAAGGATCGACGTTCCCGCGATACGGCCCGAAGAACGCCACGAAGATGAGGCGGAACATGTAATAGGCGGTGATCGCCGCAGTCAGGGCGCCGATCGCATAGAGATAGGGATGGCCACGTTCGAGCGCGCCGTAAATGACCGCGTCCTTGCTGAAGAAACCCGAGAACGGCGGGACGCCGCAAATCGCCAAGACCCCGATCAGCATCGCCCAAAACGCGAACGGCATCTGCTTGCGCAGACCGCCCATCTTCCGGACGTCCTGCTCGTCGGCGAGCGCGTGGATCACGAGCCCCGCACCCAGGAAAAGCTGGGCCTTGAAAAAGGCGTGCGTCAAGAAATGCAGCACGCCTGCGTCGTACGCACCGACGCCGACCCCCATGATCATATAGCCGATCTGAGACATCGTCGAATAGGCGAGGATCCGCTTGATGTCCCATTGGACGCAACCCAGGATCGCACCGACGAGCGCCGTCAATCCGCCGATCGCACCGGCCAACTCCCGCGCGTCGGCCGAAGCGTTCCAGAGCGGCCAGCAGCGCGCGATCAGATAGACACCCGCGGTGACCATCGTCGCGGCGTGGATCAGCGCCGAGACCGGCGTCGGACCTTCCATCGCGTCGGGGAGCCAGGAGTGCAGCGGGACCTGCGCCGATTTCGCCGCACAGCCGATGAATAGGCCGATACAGACCAACAAGAGCGCCGAGCTCGAGAACTGACCGACCCGCGCGAACGTCTGCGCGTACGTCGTCGAACCGGCCTGCGTGACGACGACGAAAATCGCGAACATGATCCCCACGTCGCCGACGACGTTGAGGACGAAGGCTTTCCGTGCCGCTGCGACCGCCGTCGGCCGCTCGAGATAGTAGCCGATGAGGAAGAACGACGCCAGACCGACCAGACCCCAACCGACGAGCAGACCGACGAAGTTGTCCGAGAGGACGAGCGTCAGCATCGCGAAGACGAAGAACGTCATATACGCGAAGAAGCGCGGGTAGCTGCCGTCGCCTTCCATATAGCCGATCGCGTAGGTGATGATCAGGAAACCGACGCCCGTGATGATGAGCGTCCAGGTCAGCGCGAGCGGATCCCACAACAGACCGAAGTCGAAGCCGGATCCCCACGAGAACAGGGTAATATGGGCGCCGATCGTCCCTCGCGCACGCTGTACCGCTTCCGGCCACGAAAACAGGGCCATCGCAAAACAGACGCCGACGAGCCCGGCACCGATCGGCCCGGCCGCGGTCTTCAATTGAGGACCGAACGCCCACAGCGCGATCGCGCATGCGAGCGGGACCAGCCACAACGCAAGTAAGAGCGGGTATGTTCCCTCTACCCCCATCACGTGCAACGGCGGCTATCCTTTCATCAACGTCACGTCATCGACGTCGACGAACTTCGCACGGTGGAAGACGACGACGACGATCGCGAGCCCGATCGCGGCCTCGGCGGCGGCGACCGTGATCACGAGGAAGGCGAAGATGTGTCCGGCGTTGTTGAGCCAGGCTCGCGCGAAGGCCAGGAAAGCGAGGTTCGCAGCGTTCCACATCAGCTCGATCGACATCAGCATGATCAGCGGATTGCGCCGAACGACGACTCCGGCGACACCGATGAAGAGCAGGACGGTCGATAGACCGATGTAATCGGCGAGCGGGACCGCCAACAGGTGCGCCCCGTTCATGGTGTACGCTCCGCCGGACGCTCGCCGCGGCGCACCGCGGCCTCGAAGTCCGGATCTTTGACGATCGGCTCACGCCGGCCGCGCAGTAAACGCTGACGGATCGACGGACCGCTGTCGCCGGCGAGCAAAATCACTCCGATCACCGCGACCATCAGGATCAGCGCGGTAATTTCGAACGGGAGTAGGTTGGTCGTGAACAGTGCGTTCCCGAAGTCGGCGACGCTGCCGAACGCGCCGGCGGCCCCGACCGGTCCGGGCGGTGCACCGCCCGCGATCGGCGTGATCTGCGGCGGGCGCTGCGCGATCCCGAAGACCACGAGCGCGAGCGCGAGAACCGCCGCGATCGTTCCGCCCGCGGCCGCGACGGGGAGCCGGTCGGGCCCCAGCGTAAACGGCGCGACGCCGCTCGAGAGCAACGCGATGACGAAGACGAACAGGATGAGGATCGCACCGCTGTAGACGATGATCTGAATGACGGCCAAGAACTCAGCCGAAAGCGTCAGATACATGATCGCCAGCGCCACGAAGTTCGCCAGCAACCCGACGACGCTGTAGACCGGCTTCTTCGCCGTAATCACGAAAACGGCGCTCGCCACCAGCGCGAGCGCCAACAGCCAGAAGACGATCAACCTGCAGCCATCCCTTTGCGGTCTTTCTTCAAGAGGGTCCCTCGCCAGGTCGCATCATAGCCCGTCTCCACATCGACGGTATTCTTGCGCGCCGTGACCGATCCCAAGTCCGCGGGGATCCCCCCCGGCCGCTCGTCGGGCGGCGTCCCGACACCCGCGGTCGCCGGGACGAGGAGGCTCTCTTTCGAGTAGATGAAGGCGCTGCGGCGGTAGTCGGCCATCTCGAAGCGCGGCGTCAGGACGATTGCATCGGTCGGGCAAGCCTCCTCGCAGAGGCCGCAAAAGATGCACCGCAGCTCGTCGATCTCGTAGCGCGCAGCGTACCGTTCGCCCGGTGAGCGCCGATCGTTCGGCGCGTTCTCCGCCCCGACGACCGTGATCGCATTCGCCGGGCAGGCGATCGCGCAGAGCTCGCAGCCGATGCAGCGCTCTTTCCCGTCCGCGTAGCGGCGCAGCTCGTGCAGTCCGTGAAAGCGGGGCGCGTGCTGCTTGCGCACCGAGGGGTACTCGATCGTCGGTTTCTTGCGGAACGCATAGCTCAGGGTCGTTTTGAACCCTTGGATGATCGCAGCGACGTTGAAGAGGTTCTTACGCATAATTTCCTATCACTGCTGCGGGATGAGCGCGACGACGAGCGCGGTGACGATCAGGTTCAGCGTCGCGATCGGGAGCAGCACTTTCCACCCGAACGCCATGAGTCGGTCGTAGCGAATCCGAGGCAACGTCGAGCGCAGCCAAATGTAGAAGAACAAAAAGATCGCGGCTTTGATCACGAACCAGACCAGCCCCGGAATCGCGCTCCAACCGAACGGCGCCTCCCAGCCGCCCAAGAAGAGCAGCGTCGCCAGACACGAGACCGTGATCATGTTGAGGTACTCGGCGATGAAGAACAGCCCGAAGCGCAGCCCGGAGTACTCGGTGTGAAAGCCGCCGACGAGCTCGGTCTCGGCTTCGACCAAATCAAACGGCGCCCGATTGGTCTCGGCGACTGCGGTGATCAAATAGATCAGGAAGCCGACGAGCTGCGGGAAGACGAACCACAGCCGATCCTGCGCATGGACGATCCCGCGCAGCGAGGTCGTCTGGGCGAGGATCAGGACGCCGATGACCGACATCGACATCGAGAGCTCGTAGGAGATCATCTGCGCGGTCGCGCGGACGCTCCCGAGCAGCGGGAACTTCGAACCCGAGGCCCAGCCGGCGAGCGAGACCCCGTAGACGCCGATCGAGGTGAGCGCGAAGACGAACAGGATCCCCGCGTTGACGTCGCCGACCGACCACAGCGTCCCGGAAGGCGACTCACTGAACGGGATGACCGCATAGACGCCCATCGCGGTGATCAGCGAGATGAACGGCGCCAGCCGGTAGATCAGCGGATCGGCGGTCTGCGGCGTGAGGTCTTCCTTGAATATCATCTTCGCCGCATCCGCCGCCGGCTGCAGCAGACCCCAAGGCCCGACGCGGTTGGGCCCGGGCCGCAGCTGCATCCACCCCATGATCTTCCGTTCGAAGAGCATCGCATACGCGAACGTCGTGATGACGACGAACAGGATCAGGACCGATTTCGCAACGACGATCGCCCAGGGGTTCACGCTTCGACCGGCTCCCGCGCCTTGCGCACGTTTTCGATGCGGACGAGCGAGCCTTCGGGGAAGAGGTTCCCCGGCGCCTCCGGGAGGCCGTCGATGATGCACACCGTCCCGGGCGAGAGGAGCGCGTTCGTACGGACGACGAGCCTCTCCAAACGAGCTCCGTCGGGGGCGACCAAATCGACGAGATCACCGTCCTCGAGGCCGCTTTCACCCCTGGCGACGAGGAGCGACGGCTGCGGCCGTAACTCACCGACGCGCGGATCGAATGCCGCCGTCCCGCCGCCGGCATAGATATGCTCGATATGGCGGACCCGCAAGCCATCGCCGCCGGGGGCGGTCGCCCCCGGGGCGACCCCCGGTTCGGTCGCGTCGGCGACCGCACGCGCGATCCCGTCGCGCACCGTTTGGACGTCGGGGAGTGCGATCTCGAGCGCATCGGCGAGGACGACGAGGATCTCGCCGTCGGCAAGCGTCCCTTCGGGCGCACGGACGCCTGCACGCACGTCGAGGATCGACCCGTCGATGTTCGTCGTCGTCCCCGTCTTCTCGAACGGCCCGCGCGCGGGGAGGATGAGATGGGCGTATCGGGCCGTCTCGGTGAGGAACAGCTCGCTGACGACCAGGAACGGGACACGTGATAGTGCCGTCTCGACGAGCGCACGATCGGGGAAGCGCAACGCCGGGTTCGCGCCGAGGATCGCGAGGCTTCGCAGCTTCCCGTCGCGCGCCGCTTCGAACATGCCGCGGGTATCGAGCGCCCCGTCGCGCGGCCGGAGCCCGAGCGCATCGGCACCGCGCGCATTCGGTTGCTCTCCGGGGATGTACAACGCGACGGTCTTCCCTGCCGCGGCCAACTCGCTGCGCAGCCGCATCACGTCGGCGTCGAGCTCGCGCGGGACGCCGTCCCACACAAACGCGATGCGCTCGCAATTCGGCGGGAGCGCCGCTCGCAACTCGTCGACCGTCCCGACGCGCTGTTCCGCGACGAACGCGTCGGCGGGGAGATCACCGAGCGAGATCAACTTGGCGCCGTTGCGCGCGACCGCCTTGCGGAGGCGCAGGTCGAGTATCGGCGCCAGCTGCGACGGCGGCCTCCCGTAGGTCACGATCGCCTGCGCACGTTCGAGATCGGCCGGCGTATTGCGCGACGGGTGGGCGGCATGTTGCTGGCGACCCGAACGCCAATCGATGTTCTTTACGCCGAGGGCCTCATACAAGTAACGGAGCAAAAACGCTTCTTCGTTGAGGAGACGACCGCCGCCGACGACGCCGACGGCCTGTGCGCCGTACGTCTTGATCGTCTCCTTCAGCGACGACGCCCACCGATCGATCGCGTCGTCCCACGCGATCTGGATCCATTGATCCCCCGAACGAAGCAGGGGCGTGATGATCCGGCGTTCGTCGCCGTAGAAACCGATGTTGTAACGGCCGCGGTCGCACAGCCACCCGTCCGAGATCGGATCGCTCGGATCGGACATCGTCCGCAGCACCTCGCCGTTGCGTTCGTCGATGTTGAGCTGGCAGCCGACGCTGCACTGGCTGCACGTCGTGCGCGTGCGGTGCAAGTCCCACGGACGCGACTTGAAGCGGTACGTTTTCGAGGTCAACGCGCCGACCGGACATAGCTCGGTGACGTTCCCGCTGAAGGACGAACGATACGGCTCGCCGGTCGCGGTCGCGATGATCGCGTGGACGCCGCGATCTTCGGTGCGCAGCGACCGTTCGCGGGTAATGATCTCGTCGAAGCGGACGCAACGCAGGCACAGGATGCAACGCTCCTCGTCCAGCACGATCGTCGGGCCGAGATCGACGGCTTTGGGCTTGCGCATCTTCGCATCGGCCAGACGAGAGGCGCCCTGTCCGTAGGCCATCGCGTAATCCTGCAGATCGCACTCGCCGCCCTTGTCGCAAATCGGACAGTCGAGCGGGTGATTCAGGAGCAGGAACTCGAGAACCGCGCGGCGCCCTTCGGCGGCGCGCTCGCTCATCGTGTGGACGACCATCCCGTCCGCGACCGGGGTGTTGCATGCGATCTGCAACTTGGGCATCTTCTCGATCTCGACGAGACAGATGCGGCACAACCCGGCCGGCCCGAGCTTGGGATGATAACAATAGACGGGGATCTCTTGCTGGATCTGCTTCGCGGCCTCGACGAGGAGCGTCCCCTCCGGAACGGTCACCGAGACGCCGTCGATCGTCAAGGTAACCGTCTTCATGATGCGACCTTCGTACGCGTTTTGATGTAGCTCCTGAATTGATCTTCGAAACGATGCACGACCGAGCCCAAGAACGGCTCGATCGAATCGCCGAGCGGACACAGGTTGATCCCCGTCAACTGGTGCCCTACGCTCTTGAGAATCTCGATATCGGATTCGAGTCCTTCTCCCGAGAGGATGCGTTCGAGCGTCGCCTCGAGCCAATGCCCTCCCTCGCGGCAGGGCGTGCATTGACCGCACGATTCGTGCGCGAAGAAACGGACGAGAGCGTGGGCGGCCTTGACAAAATCCGTCGTCTCGTCGAACACGACCATCGCGCCCGAGCCGAGCATCGTCCCCGCCTTGGCGAGCGACTCGTAGTCGTACGGGAGATCCAGGTGCTCCTCGAAAAGGCAGGCGGACGATCCGCCTCCCGGTTGAACGGCGACGCATTTACGTCCGTCGCGCACCCCCCCGGCGATCTCGATCAGCTCGCGGATCGTCGTCCCGAGCGGGACTTCATAGTTGCCGGGCTTGTTGACGTGGCCGCTGATCGAGACGATCTTATAACCCGTCGAACGCTCCGTCCCGACGGACTTGAACCAGTCGGGGCCGTTCTTGAGGATGTGTGGAAGATAGGCGAGGGTCTCGACGTTGTTGACGACGGTCGGTTTCTGATAAAGGCCTTTGATCGCCGGGAACGGCGGCTTGAGACGAGGTTCGCCGCGCCGGCCCTCGAGCGAATTCAGCAGCGCCGTCTCCTCGCCGCAGATGTACGCCCCCGCACCGCGGTGGACCGTTATCTCAAGGCTGTAGCCCGAACCGAGGATGTCGTTCCCGATATAGCCGGCCGCCCGCGCCTGCGCGAGCGCGGCGCGAAAGATCTCATACCCGCGTTTGAACTCGCCGCGGATGTAGATGAACGCGTGGTTGCAGCCGATCGCGTACGAGCCGAGTGCGATCCCTTCGATGATCTGATGGGGCGTCTCTTCGAGGAGCATGTGGTCCTTGAACGTCCCCGGCTCGGCTTCGTCACAATTGCAGACGAGATAGCGCGGCTCGTCGTTCTTGGGAAGGAACTGCCATTTCCGTCCGGTCGGGAAGCCTGCCCCGCCGCGGCCGCGCAACAGCGACGCATCGGTCATCTTCCCGACCTCTTCGGGCGAAAGCTCACGCAGCGCACGCTCGAATTGCGCGTAGCCGCCTTGCGCCTTGTAGACTTCGATGTCGCGCAGATCGAGCTCGCCGATTCCCTTCGTCAGGATGGGCGTAACGGGCATTATTGCGACGGCGCTCCGTCCCCGACGACGCACTCCCCTTGGGGAGCACGGCCAGCCCGAACCTTCAATCCCGTCGTTTCCGCGAGGCACCATCCCCCCGGGGGGCGCATAACGGACATCGCCTGCTTACCGTCCCTCCTTCTCTTCGTTTGCGTTGGTCGCAAGCCAAGCCGCGGCGTCTTTGACGAGCCGCTCACGGGAACGGCCTTCCAGCCACCGTTCCTGCGCGAAGCGCTCGAGCATGATCACGCCGCTGCGATCGCCGACCCCGCCCGGATCGTTCGGATCCAAGACGCCTTGAGCGCCGGCCGACTTCCCACGAACGTCCTTGGGAACCTTCCAGGTCCGCTCCGGCTTGCGCGTTTGGGCGAGCGGCTTCACCGGATACGTCCCCGCGCGCATGGCCGCCAGCATCTCGTCGATGAGCTTGGGCGTGAGGTCGTAGACGAATTCGAGGTTCACCTGCATGCAGGTGGCGCGATGGCACGCCGCCAGGCATTCGACCTCTTCATAAGAGAAGAGTCCGTCGTCGGTCGTCTCGAGGTGCCCGATCCCAAGCTGCTTGCGGAAATAGGCCATGATCTCCTCGGCGTCCTTGATCACGCAAGAGAGACCGCGGCAGACCTGCAACATGTATTTGCCGACCGGCTTGCGGAAAAACAGCGTGTAAAAAGAGACGACCGACTCGACGACCGCCGGCGTGAGGCCGAGCATCTCCGCAGCCGTCCACATCGCCTCACGCGAGACGAAACCTTCTTCTTCCTGAAAGCGGTGCATCATGGGGAGGAGCGCCGAGCGCGGTTCCTCATACTGGGCGATGATCGCTTCGAGCTCGGGACGCAGCCGCTCGAGCAACGCCGGAAAATCGATCGCCGAAGGCGTCGTCGCGTCCGAAAGCCCCTCCTGCGAGCGCATCGCGCTCATCGATCGACCTCGCCGAAGACCGGATCGAGGGAGCCGATGATCACGACCATGTCGGCGATGAGCTCACCGATCGTCAGCGTCTTGAGCAGCTGGGTGTGATACATCGACGGGGGACGCGTCCGGACCCGCCACGGTTTGTTGTCGCCGTTGCTCACGATATAGTACCCGAGTTCGCCGCGCGGCCCCTCGACGCTTTGATAGACGTCGCCCGGCGGGACGCGGACACCTTCGCTGACGATCTTGAAGTGGTGGATCAGGGCCTCCATCGAGACTGCGATCGTCTCCTTCGGCGGCGGTGCGATCTTGGGATCGTCGATCATCACCGGCCCCGGCGTATCGAGTTGCTTGCGCACCTGCCGGATGATCCGCATCGACTCTTCCATCTCGTCGAGCCGGACGAGAAAGCGCGCATAGGCATCGCCTTCGGTACGCGTCGGGACGTCAAATTCATATTGCTCGTAGCCGCAGTACGGGAACGCCTTGCGCACGTCGTACGCCATCCCGCTCGCTCGAAGGACCGGGCCGGTCGCGCCCCATGCGAGCGCGTCCTCGAGGGACAAGACGCCGATATCGACCGTCCGATCCTGGAAGATCGGATTCTTTTGCAACAGCCGCCGCAGATCGGCCATCCGGCCCGGGAACTTCTCGATCAGCGCGTCGAGCCGCGCCAGGTAACCCTCGGGAAGATCGCCGTTCACCCCGCCCAAGCGCAGGTAATTCGGATGCATTCGCGCCCCACCGGCGGCTTCGGTGAGATCGAGGATGTCCTCGCGCAGGTCGAAGCAGTAGAAGAACACCGAGAGCGCACCGACGTCGATCCCATGCGTCCCCAGCCACACGCAATGCGAGGCGATGCGGTGCAGCTCGGCCATGAGGACCCTAATCTGCTGGGCGCGAGGCGGGATGCGATCGGTGACCCCGAGCAATCGTTCGACCGCCAAAAAATAACAGAGGGCGTTCGAGAGCGGAGAGAGGTAGTCCATCCGCTCGATGACGGTCGAGGCTTGCGTCCAGAAGAGATTTTCAGCCGACTTCTCGATCCCGGTATGGAGATAGCCGATCTCCGGCGACGCACGCGAGATGACCTCGCCCTCGATTTGCGTGATCACCTGCAGGACGCCGTGGGTCGAGGGGTGCTGCGGCCCAATCGAGACGACCATCTCGTTCCCGCTCTGCTCGACGATCTCGAGCTTGCGCGGCGGCGGGACATCGATCGTGCTCACTTTGCCTCTCCTTGGACGGGCGGGACTTGCCCCCGAGCCAATGCGATTTGCCGTTGCAGCGCCGCCGCCGTCCGTCCCGACGGCGGCGTCCCGGCCCGCACGTTGCTCTTGTTCGCGAAGACGGGCCGAGGCGTCCGTTCGCGGGCAGGACCGCGCAGCGGATAATCCTTCCGTAACGGATGCCCTTCCCAATCGGCCGGCATCTGAATACGGCGCAAATCCGGATGGCCTTCAAAGACGATCCCGAACAGGTCGTAGACCTCACGCTCGGCCCAGTCGGCGCTCGGCCATAGATCGGCGACGCTCGGGACGCGAGCGTCCTCGCCCGGAACCCCGCAGAGGAGACGGCGGCGTTCGGGCCGGCCGATCTCCGCGACCGACGAGACCCTCGGAGGGAGTTTCAGTAAATGGTAGACGACGTCGAAGCGCGGCTTGCGTTCGAGGTAATCGACGCCGCCGATGTCGAGCAGCATGGTAAAGCCCTCGCGTTTGAGCGCGATCAAACGGGCGCGCAGCTCGGAGGGTTCGACGCGTTCGATGATCGCATCGTCGATCGGGGGTCGGACGGCGGTCGGATCGAGCGCAGTCGAGCCGATCGGCGGCGTTTGCGGACTAGGCACGTATCGACGACACTCCTACGCGCGGGCCAGAAGGCCGCCGCGCCCACCCTGACGGATTTGCTGCTGAATCAAATTGACGGCGTACAAGAGCCCATCGGGCGTCGGCGGACACCCGGGCACATAGACATCGACCGGGACGATGGTGTCGACACCTTGTACGATCGCGTAGTTGTCGAAGACGCCGCCGGAACTCGCGCACGCCCCCATCGAGATGACCCATTTCGGATCGGCCATCTGATCGTAGAGCCGCTTGATGATGGGGCCCATCTTCTGCGAGACGCGACCCGAGACGATCATCAGGTCCGCTTGGCGCGGCGACGCACGGAACACCTCGGAGCCGAAGCGGGCGATATCGTACTCCGGGGCGGTCGCGGTCATCATCTCGATCGCGCAACACGCCAACCCCATGGTCAGCGGCCAAACGCTCGAGCTCTGGGCCCAGCGTGCGACTTCGTCGAGCTTGCCCAGCAAGAACGATTGACCAGGGATCATCTCCATTGAAAGCCGCCTCTTCTCCAAACGTAGGCGTATCCGATCCCCAAGACGACGACAAAAATCACCATCTCGAGCAAGCCGAAAACGCGCAGCTCGTGCATCCGGACGGCCCATGGATAAAAGGAAGCCGCCTCGACGTCGAAGATCACGAACAGCATCGCGATCAAATAAAACCGAACGGGGAACCGCCCGGAAACCTCGGACGTCGGTTCGACACCGCATTCATAGGCCTCGCCCTTCGCGTCGTTGGGACGGCGCCTGGCCAACAGGCCGGGTAGGACCGAAAAGGCCGACGCGGCAAGAAGCGCAATCCCGAGAAAGACGGCTACGGGACCATACGGATTCATGGACTACACAACTTTCACAACAAGTAAAAACGTCCCTCGCCCCGTGCTGAAAAGAACTTTCGGAGCCATTCTCCTCGTAGGGATATCGCTTTCGGCTTGCGACAATCCGAACGGCCAAGGCGTCGCCGATTATGGGACGATCGTCGGGCGCGTCGTCAATTCCCAGAATCAGCAGCCGATCTCGATCGGGACGGTAAGCGTGGGGAGCACCAACGTCCTCAACCTCTCGACGGCCGATCAAGGGGGCTTCGTCTTGCGAAACGTCCCGATCGGGACGCAGACGCTGATCATCAGCGCGCCCGGCTATAATCCGCACGAAGAGCAGATCCAAGTCGTAAAGGACCAGACCAGCGAAGCAGGCGACGGGGGGATCGTCCGACTCGACCCCACCTACATGAACCTCCCCGCACCGACCGGGGCGCCGACCGCGACGAGCGCGCCCTCCGCTACGAGCGCACCGACCGGCCGGCCTTGAGATCGATCGCATAGCCGGCTACGACGACGAAAGCTTGGTCGGCGATGAGCGCGACGGCGCGATTGAGCCGGCCTAACGCATCGCTGAAGATCCGCCCAAGCACGGTCGTCGGGACGAGCGACCAGCCCGTCTCCTCCGAGATGCAGATCACCGGCGGATGCGGCCGCTGCAGCGCCTCGATCAGCCGCGAGGCGACCGACTCCAGGGAGGCCAGCGCCGCCGCCGGGTCTTCGTTCGCCAGGGGCTCGATCTCGATGAGGTGATCCGCCAGCCAGGTCCCCAGCGAATCGACCAGGACCGTCGCGTCGGGCGGTGCTTGGGTGATCAGCCGCCCGAGCTCGAGGCGCGGGGGGCCGGCGCACTCGATCGTCGTCCAGCTCACCGGCCGGTCCCGTCTGTGGCGCTCGACCCGCGCGACGAACTCGCGATCGTTCGGGTCGACGCGGGCGGTTGCGATGACCAGGACGGGGCCGCCGCGCTCGAGTGCCAACTCTTTCGCAAAATCGCTCTTCCCGGAGCGCAGCGGCCCGGTGATGAAGACGGTCATGGGAGGTACATGCTTTCCAAGGCCGCCGAGATACTCATCGGGCTCGCCGTCGTCGGCCTGATGGTCAACGACATCTTCCAAACGGCGATCGTCCCCCGGGCGGTCGGGCGCCGCTGGCGCGCATCGGCGTATTGGACCCGTGCGACCTGGCGCCTCTGCCTGGCGTACACCCGCCGCCTGAGCGATCCGGAGGCGCGGGAGCGGGTCCTGGGAGTCTATGCACCCTCGGCCCTCATCCTTACCTTTGTCCTCTGGCTGACGCTCCTGATCGTCGGATACGGCCTGATCTTTCACGGTTTGCGCAGCGGGATTAAGCCCTCTCCCTCACTCTGGGATGCGATCTACTTCGCCGGGACGTCGGTCCTGACGATCGGCTACGGCGACGTCGTCGCGACGGCCGGGGGCGCGCGTTTCTTCGCGATCCTCGCGGGCGCGACCGGCTTTGCGTCGGTCGCGATCGTCACGTCGTTCCTGTTCGCGCTCTTTCGGGCGTTTCAAGAACGCGAGGTCTTCGTCGTGACGTTCGGGACCCGTGCCGGCGCTCCACCCTCGGGCGTCGAGCTCTTGGTCACCCATGCGCGCCTGGGACTGATGAGCGATTTGTCGGGCGTCTTCAGAGAGGGGCAGCGCTGGACCGCTCAAGTCCTGGAGAGCCATCTCGCCTATCCGATGCTCCCCTATTTCCGCTCCAGCCACGACTACGAGTCATGGGTCGCCGCACTGGGAGCACTCCTCGACGCGGCGACGCTCCTCATCACGACGCTCCGTGAGGAAGCGGCGGGCGAAGCGCGCCTCATGCATGCGATCGGCCTCCATGCCGTGCACGATCTGACGAACTACTTCCGGCTGCGCAGCGCGGAGGGCGTCGGAATCGAACGCAGCGAGTATGAAGCGGCCGGTGAACGGCTGAGAGCCGCCGGACTCCATCCGGACCGCACCGACGCCGCCTGGGAGGCCTTCTCGGCGCTGCGCGCGGCGTATGCCGGGCGTTTGAACGCGCTCGCGCGCTTCTTCGATATCCCGCCCGCGCAATGGGTCGGCGATCGTTCCCTGATCGTGATCGAGCACCACGGTCTCCCGGCCCAAGTCGTCGAACCGGTACTGCGCTAGAGCGGCGCTCGACGCGGCCATGATGGGGGACGACGCGCGACGGGCGCGCACGCGCGACCCTCAAAACGAGTACCACCGGCGCCAGGAGGTGCGAGATGTTCTCAGGCTTTCGCGATTTCATCTTCCGCGGCAACGTCGTCGATTTGGCGGTTGCCGTCATCGTCGGGGCGGCCTTCAACGGCGTCGTGGCGGCTCTGGTGAAAGACCTGCTCACGCCGCTGATCGCCGCGATCTTCGGGAAGCCGAATTTCGCCGCCCTCACCTTTACGATCCACGGCAGCCGCTTTCTCTACGGCGACTTCATCAACGCGCTCGTTTCGTTCGCGCTCGTCGCGCTCGCCGTCTACTACTTCGTCGTCGTTCCGATGAACGCGGTGGCGGCGCGCTTGCGCAGCGATGCCGTCCCGCTCGAGGAACGCACCTGCCCCGAGTGCTTGAGTAAGATCCCGCTGGAGGCGCATCGCTGCGCGTTCTGCACCAGTTTGCTGACCGCGTAGGCGCTCGGCGAGCGCCGTATCACCTCGCCCACGGTTCCTGCGCCGGATCGCTCTTCAGCCATGCCGGGCGCGGACGCGGGAGCTTTCCGGCGCTCACCATCGCCGCCAAAACGTCCATGATCACCCGGTTCCCCATGAGGGCGGTCATGTCGCTGACATCGTACGGGGGCGAGACCTCGACGAGCTCCATCCCGCACAGCGGCGCCTCGGCCGCCACCCGTCGCACCATGTGGAGCGCCTCTCGCGGGAGCAGACCGCCCGGCTCCGGCCAGCCCGTACCGGGGACGAATCCCGCGTCGATGCAATCGATGTCGAAGCTCAGATACACGGCGACGGTCCCATCGAGCGCCACCTCGAGGGCGCGATCGACCGCGGCGTCCAGCCCCATCTCGCAGATGTCTCCGACGGTCAAGACCGTCGTCCCGCGTTCGCGTCCGACCCGCACGCCCGGGCGCGGAACCTGCCAACCGCCGATTCCGAGTTGGACGAGGTTCTTCGCCGGTGCGTTCGGGATGTTCGTCGCGTGGAACCACGGGCAGGTATGCATCCGCTCGTCGAGATCTTTCTCTTGGGTATCGACGTGCCGGTCGAAGTGGATGATCCCGATGTCGCCGTCGACGTGCGGCGCGACGCCCCGTACGGTCGGATATCCGATCGAATGATCGCCGCCGAGAACGACGGGAAATGCGCCGCTGCGGACGACATGCGACATCGCGCGTGAGATCTGGTCGAAGGCCTTTTCGATGTTCGCCGGGATCACGAAGACGTCTCCGACATCGGCGATCTTGAGCGACTCGCGCAAATCGACGCCGAGCTCGAAATAATAAGGCGTGTAGAGCGCGGAGATTTTGCGTATCCCCTGCGGGCCGAAGCGCGTCCCGGGCCGATAGGTCGTCCCGCCGTCGAAGGGGACGCCGATGATCGCGACGTCGTACTCGCCGACCGTGCGGACGTCCTCGACGTACGGCGCCTTGAGGAACGTATTGATCCCGGCGAAGTGCGGCAGCTCGCCGCGCGAGAACGTGCTGATCTGCCGATCGGTGACGCTCGGCGCCGCGGTCAGACCGGTCTCGAGCGCGTGCGCGACTTCACGCTCCCAACCGTCGTTCGAAAGCTCGGCCTCGCGCCGTTGGGCGCGGAAGCCCTCGGATTTGTCGTTGTTCAATGACTTCTTTCGCCTCTCTAGAGGGCCGCTACGGCCTCGGAACGCAACAGGTCGAGAATCCCGTCGACGCAGGCGTGAAATTCCGGCGTGCGCTTGATGTGATAGTCGCGCGACGGGTCGAATCCGGGTTTTATCTCTTCGCGTACGCGTCCCGGGCTCGACTGCAAAACGTAGACGCGTTCGCCCAAATAGACCGCTTCCTCGACGTCGTGGGTGACGAACAGGATCGTGATGCGCGTCGACCGCCAAACGTCGAGGAGAAACTCCTGCATCACCATCCGCGTCTGCGCATCGAGCGCCCCGAAGGGCTCATCCATGAGCAGGACGGCCGGCTGATTCGCGAGGCCTCGCGCGATCGCGACCCGCTGTTGCATCCCGCCCGAAAGCGTCTTGGGCAAAGCTTTCGCGAAGTTCTCGAGTCCGACGATCTTCAGGTACATGCGCGCGATCTTCGAGCGGTCCTCGGGGGGCATCCCGGCGAGCTTGAGACCGAAAGCGACGTTCTCCTCGACGGTCAGCCACGGAAAGAGCGTGTAGCTCTGAAAGATCATCCCGCGATCGGCGCTCGGGCCGAGGATCGGCTCGCCGTCGAGTTCGATCGTCCCGGCGGTCGGCTGATTCAGGCCGGCGGCACACTGCAGCAACGTCGACTTTCCACAGCCCGACGCACCGACGATGCAGACCAGCTCGTTCGGTCGAACATCGATGTTGATGTCTTGCAGGACGACCAAAGGGCCGTTGCGCGTTTGGTACGTCTTCCCCACGTTGCGGAACGTCAGGCTACTCATCGAGCGACGCCTCCAAACGCTCGGCGATGTAGCGTTGAATCTGCCACACCGGCTCTTCGAGATGCCCCAGGCGTCCCCGGACGGCTTTGCTCGAGCGCAAGCCGCGCTGTACCGCGGCGTTGATGTGCATGTCCTCGAGATGGAAGTCGCGCATCAGCTTCGTCTCTCGTTCGAGCGTCGCGGCGAAGTCGGGATCGGCCAAGCTCTCCTGCGAGACGAGGATCGTCGTCAGGAGCTTGCAGCGCTCGGCGGAGATCGGTTGGAGTCGATACCAGATCGCGCGATCGGGCGCGGTCAAGAACATGAAGCAAGGGTATCCGAGGTAGAGCCCCCACTCCGTCCGCTGCTGCGCCGACAACCCGGCGATCGGACGGAAACCCGGAAGCTTGCGCCCTTCACGCGTCGCTTCCTCGAGGCGGGCCGCAAGCGCCGGTTCATACGGGAGATGCGCATGCATGAAGTGCCGATGCCGCGGCTCGCTCCAAGTCATCTGCGCGGGCATCATCGGGTGCAGCGTCCGGTGATGCGCTCCGAGATGATGGTAGGACTCCGACCAATTCTCGACCATCACCTTCCAGTTGAACGGGCACTCCCAATCGAGCGCCGACACGATACGCAACTGCGCCGCCCGCCAGGGCGCGATCGCTCGCTGGAAATCGGCGTATTGGACGGCGAGCGGCCGGGCGTCGCCGCTGAAGTTGACGAAGACGAACCCTTCCCAGATCTCCGAACGATATTCGGAGAGCGGCCAATCGGCCTTGTCAAACCCTTCGGCCCGATCCATCTCGGCGCAGCCGAGCAGCCTCCCGTCGAGTCCGAAGGTCCACTTGTGATACGGACAGACGAGGCTCGTGACGGTCCCCTGCGGGGTGCGGCCGAAGCCGATATCCATGTTGCGATGAGGACAGACGCGAGACAGGACGCGGATACGCCCGGCCTTATCCCTGACGATCACCATCGGTTCGTCGAACAGCTCGAAATCGACGTAACTCCCCGGCCCTTCGAGCTGTGAGACGTGCGCGACGCACATCCATTCCTTTTTGAAAATCGCCTCGACTTCATACGCGTAAAACGCTTCGTCGGTGTATGCAGCCGGGGGAAACGTCGTCGAGCGCTCGAGCGGCAACGCGGCCGTCGCGAGGATATCGCGCAGCAGCGTCTCCAGGTTCGTTTCCGCGATCATCCCTGCACTCCCGCAAGCTCGGGCGTGAGCTCGAACTCACTGCACACGGCTCGTGCGATCAGCGCGACGTGGTCTTCCATGAGCCAGCCGCCTTTCTCGGCGCTCGCTCCGTGCGCCACGGCGAGGACGCCGGAGGCCGGGACGAGACCGGGACGTAACGGCGTCACGTCGTAGCTCGGGAACGCCGCCGGACCGTCGCAGGGGACCTTCCGCATGTCGACGAGATCGGGACGCACGAGCAGCATCAACGAGGTCTCGAGCAGGCTCGCATGCTCGAGATCGATCCCGGGGAAACCCTCGGGGAAGAGCCGATCGAGCGTCTCGCGCCGTACGAAATCCCAATATTCGAGCCGCATGATCGTCATCGTATCGATCCCGTCGCGGCGCAGCTCACGCAGCGCCAGGTCGATCCCCTCGATGATCGGCCATTGATTTTCGACGTGGCCGTTGCACACGACGATCCGCCGCACGCCGTGAGCCCCGAGATCGCGGACGACGTCCCGCACGACCAGCGATAGCGTCTGTGCGTCCAGACTCGTCGTCCCGGGAAACTGCTGACCGCCGCCGCACCGCGGCTGCGATTTGAAGCCGTACGGAATCGCCGGCGCAACCAGGCCGCCGACGAGCTGCGCGACCCGTTCGCACACCGCGGTCGGCAACACGACGTCGACGCCGAGCGGCAAATGCGGGCCGTGCTGCTCCGTCGCGCCGACCGGCAAGAACACGGGGGCGCCTTCGCTGATCCGTGCCTCGAACTCGGGCCAGCTCAAGTCCGCCATGAAGACCGATTTCGACACCTCAGAACACACCTTTCGTCGTTGAAGCTGATTCATCGCATCGCGGCACCGCCGTCGATGCCGAAACACTGTCCGGTGATGAAGCTTGCATCGGAACTCGAAAGAAAGACGATCGCCGGTGCGATCTCTTCGGGACGACCGATCCGTCCGAGCGGATTCGAAAGCTCGAGCACTCGAGATGCGGGCGAGAGCCGTTCGAAACCCAACAGCGGCGTATCGGTCGGCCCCGGCGCTATCGCATTGACCAGGATGCGCGGCGCCAACTCGCGCGCCCACGACCGGGTGAGGGAGAGGATCGCACCCTTCGTCGCGGCATAGCCGGAAGAGCCTGCGCGCCCGAGATAGGCGAGCTCCGAAGCGACGTTGATGATACGCCCGCCCTCGGGGATATACGGAAGCGCCTCACGCGAGACGAGCACCGTCCCGCGCACGTTCACCGCGTACATGCGGTCGAGGTCCTCGAGATCGATTTGCGGCAAGGGCGCGACCCGCTCGATCCCCGCACAGTTTACGAGGATGTCGATGACCCCGCCGAGCTGCGCGGCCGCGCTCCGTACCGCGGCGACGACTTCTTGTTCCGAGGTGACGTCGGCCGCGACGAACGCGATCGTCCCGCCGTCGATGGAAGCGATATCGAGACCCGCTACCTTTGCACCCGCGTTCATCAGGGCCCGGCACGTCGCCAGTCCGATCCCGCCCGCCGCCCCCGTGACCAGCGCAGTCTTTCCATCTAACACGCCCACGGTAAAGCGACGCGCTTGGCGATACGAAAGGCGCGATCGAGGAAGAAACCGATGATCGCGACGACGATCAGGCCGACGAACATCTGATCGCTCGCCGCCGTGCGCTGCGCTTGCTGCATCCGATATCCCATCCCGCTGTCGGCCGCGACCAGCTCGGCGACGAAGAGAAAGTTCCAGGCGGACGCGATATTGACGCGCAGCGCGTCGACGATTTGCGGCATGGCGCCGGGCAAGATGACACGTAGCAGGACGTCGAGGCGACCCGCACCGAGCGTATAACTGACGTTGATGAAGTCGCGCGGCACGTTGCGGACGGCGTCGGTGATCATGATGACGTTGAAAAAGAACACGGAGAGCGAGATGATCGCGATCTTCGGCGCCTCGTCGATTCCCAACCATAAGATCAAGAGCGGGACGAGCGCCGTGATCGGGACGTATCGCAACGTCCCGACCAGCGGGACCAAGAGCGCGTCCATCGTGCAAAACGAGCCCATCAAGAGCCCGACGGGGACGCTCAAAGCCGTAGCGAGGAGAAAACCGAGCATCACGCGCGAGAAACTCGCCCAGATATCGGCCGCATATCCGTCGGAGAGGAGCGCGAGAAAGGCCTTCCACACGCTCGCCGGGGCCGGCAAGAAGATCGACGGCACGTGCGCCCAACCCGTCATTGCGCCCCACGCGGCGAACAGCACGGCGGTCGTCGCGAGCGGGAGTACGATCGCCAGCGTCCGCGGCGGCTCGTCCCGGATCGCCCAGAATACGCTCGGACGGAGCGCGCGGCGTTTGGGGACTCGGGCTTGGATGACGGTCAGGTCCCGCGTCGCGGCGGGATAATCACGTATCACGAGGCGAGGTCCTCCCGAGCCGAGCCATCTATGCGTGTCGTGCCGCGTACGCTTTGACGAAAGACGGGTCGAGCATCGAGTCGACGTCGACGAGGTGCTTCGCAAGCCCGGTCTGCACGAGGAACTGCGCCATCATCTTGCCGCTGTAGTTCAGGTGGGTCATATCGTGGCCGGGGGTGAATGCCTCGAGGTTTTGCGCCAAACCGAAGATGCGCGTCCCCTTATCGTAGCTGACGTAGTCGGAGACGCTCACGCCGGCACGTTTGGCCATGATCTCGAGCGACTGCCGGGGATTGGCTTTGATATAGGCCAGCGTGTCGAACCAGGTGTTCACGAAGCCTTGAACGTCGGCGGGCCGATTCTTTACGACCGCCGGAGCAAAAACGAAATGGTCGGGGATCGCGCCCGGAAAATCCCGCGAGCTTTCCAGGACGTGGCCGATCCCGGTTTTCATCGCCGTGGTCGTGAAGGGTGCCCACACCGCGCACGCGTCGACTTTCCCGCTGGCGAACGCGGCCGCGGCTTGATCGGTCGGAAGCCGCTTGATCGTCACGGCACTTTGCGGGACGCCGGCTTTCTGCAAAGCGAGGAGGAGCAAGAAGTGATCGACCAGGCCGTATTCGACGGCAACGCTTTTCCCGGCAAGCGCCTTGACGCTCGGAATCGACTTCTTTGCGATGATCTGATCGTTCCCCGACGAGTTGTCGGTCGTCAGCACGATCATGCGCTTCGCGCCGCCGGCTTGCGACGAGATCGCGTCGTTCGTCGTCTCGCCGTTCCCGTCGATCTTTCCCGCCGTCAAGGCATCGATCGAGGCCGTGTAGTCGTCGAACCAGACCATCTCGACATCGACCCCGTTTCTCTTGAAGAGCCCTTCCTGCTCCGCGACTTTCATCGGAAACCAACCTGGCCACGCGCTGTACCCGACGCGCAGCGGCGCCGCGGCACGGACTTGAGCGGGGACATGGATCGCCGCCGCGGCTGCGGCGGTACCGGCGAGGAACGAGCGTCGTGAAAGGCCGTCTCGCATCGTCATGCCGTTTTCGTCGTCTCCTCCATCGAGTTTCGCCATACTATTAATAACCGTCACTAAAAAAGGCGCGGCGGCGCGTCATTACACGCGACCCCTCGCCGATTTTGCGCCGCCACTCGTGCTTCGATTTATTTGTATACCGGCGAAGGTACGTGCAATATGGCCGATTGTTTAGACCGATCGCGATCTAGTTGGACAACCGACGCGCGCGCTGCAAGAACGCGTGCAGCGTGTAGACGTCGTCTCCCAGCGTGCGAAGCAGCACCGCGCCGGACGCCAACAGATCGGCGCCCGCGCGCAACGTGTTCTCGGCGGCGATCAACGCATCGAGCTTTCGCAAGATCGCCCGATTCTCGGAGGATCCGCCCCCGGACTCGACCAGCAGGGTTCCGATCGCCGTGATCCTCCGCCCATAGCGCTCGGAGGAGAGGCGCAACACGTCGTGGGCGACGATCGTCTCGCCCCGTCGCACGAAGATGCGCAGGTCGATATCGTACGAACGGACCTCGGGCGGGACCGTGAGGGTCTCGAGGATTACCAGCCGCGCACGCTCACCCAGCGTGACCCGTATCGTGCTGCGGTAGCGTGCGCTCTCGAACGCTATCGTCGGCTCGCCGAGCAGCTCCAGTCGCCCACCCGGCGCGACGAGCCACCTCGAGCTGCTCGTCGTCTCCTCGGCGCCGCCGTAGACTTTCGTCGCGGAGGTGGCGCCGAAGGCGAGAGCCGCATCGGAGCCGACGGTTCCGACGACCTCGTGACGATCGCCGCGCAAGAGTCCCGGTCCGAGCACCGTGGTGAGGATCTGCGGCGGTTCGGACGGGCCGTCGCGCAGTGCTCTGCTCGCGCGCAGGAGCCCCTCGCAAACGAGTTCGGTCACGATCGTCCGCCGTTGCACCGACGCGACGGCGACGCGGAGCGCACCGCTCAGGAGTCGCCGCCCGCGTCGAGCAGCGCCGCCCGCTCGACGAACGCGACGACCTCGCCGACGCCGTTCCCTCGTCGAAGATCGGTAAACAGGAACGGTCGGCGGCCGCGCGCCGCGGCGGCGTCCCGGCGCATCCGCTCGAGATCCGCGCCGACGTGCGGAGCGAGATCGATCTTGTTGATCACGAGCAAATCGGCGCGCGTGATCCCGGGGCCGCCCTTGGCCGGAACCTTGTCGCCCCCGGCGACGTCGATGACGTAGATCGTGACGTCGGCCAGATCGGGGCTGAAGGTCGCCGCCAAGTTGTCTCCGCCGCTCTCGACGAAGACGAGCTGCAGGCGCGGGAAGCGCTCTTCGAGCTCGGCGATCGCCGCCAAGTTCGCCGACGCGTCCTCACGGATCGCCGTGTGCGGACAACCGCCCGTCTCGACGCCGACGATCCGTTCCGGCGGGAGGCACCCGCTGCGCGTGAGGATGAGCGCGTCTTCCTTCGTGTAGATGTCGTTGGTAACGACGGCGAGATCGAAGCGCGGATAGAGCGCACGTGCGAGCCGCTCCACCAGAGCGGTCTTCCCGGCCCCGACCGGTCCGCCGATCCCGATCCGTACCGCGCTCACGACGAGAAGACCCGTGCGTCGAGGAGGCGATGCCGCAGTGCATCGATCTCCGGACCGATCGCCCACGCACCCAAGCCTTCCAGATCCTGCGCGCCCAGCGCCTCCTGTGCGACCCGCGCGATCACCGGACGGGTCCCTCGGAGCAGGCGCTGCGTACTCCGCTGTCCGAGCGGGACGATACGGGACGCAACCGAGGCGAGCGCGGCGGTCGCGCTCGAGAGGTACGCGCAGGCTGCCAGCTCCGGCTCGACCCCGAGCGCATCCATCGCGGCGGCGGTCCACAGCGCAGGATGTCCTTGCGCTCTACCTGCATCGACATCCTCGCCGTACGCACGGAACGCCGCACCCGCCAGTCCGACCACCGTGTAGGCGTCGCGCAGCGAGCGACCGATCCGTTTCAGCGCGGTCCGCGCTTCGGCCGCGCTCGTCACGGCGAAGAGGAGCGGGTCGAGATCGTGGTACGCGCAGCGCGCCGTCATCGCCAGCGCAATCGCCGACGCCTCGCACGGCCCGAGCGCGCACGAGAGATAGTCCTCGAGCCAAACGGCGAACGTCGTCTCGTCGTGGACTCGACCCTCGACGACGGCGGTCTCCAGGCCGAAAGAGTGCGCGAAGGCGCCGCTGGGGAAGGCGCTGTCGCAGAGCTGCAGCAGCTCGAGGAAGCGCAGGGTGTTCATGCCTCGTGGCCGTGCGCCGCATGCGCGTGCCGGAAGGGCTGCGCGAGCCGCCGCTGCTCGCGCCTATAGTGCGCGCCGCGCTCGCGCAGGAGCGCTTCTATCAGCGGATCGTAAGCGACGACGATCTCACCGTCGACCAGCTGCGCCGGCGTGTGGCGGTTGCCCAGAGCGTGGCCGAGCTCGAAGGCTTCCGTGCTCGACCGCGGGCGAACGGCGAGGACGTCGTCCGGATCGACGGCGACGACGACGACGCGTTCGTCGTCCGCATAGACGACGTCGCCGTCACGCAAGCTCGCTTCTCCCAGGCGCAGGCCGAGACTCCCACCCCGGATCTCCAAGCGCAAGATGCGCTTGGCCAAGTCGTCGCTCGAAACGGCGACCCGTTCGATGTCGCGCTTCCCGACCGAAAACGCGGCGATGTTTCCGAGCGGCTGCTCGACGATCTTCAGCATCAAAAGAGCGCGTACCGTTGTGCAAGCGGCAAAACGGCGAGCGGCTCGCACGTCAGCAGCTCACCGTCGGCGCGAACCTCATAAGTACGGGGATCGACCTCTATCTTCGGGAGCGCGTCGTTGTGCACCATGTTACGCTTCGTGAGAGTCCGCGTATTCGCGACCGCGCGCAGCGTCCGCTCACCCCCGAACCGCTCGGCGATCCCCGCGTCGAGCGCGGCTTGCGAGACGAACGTGACGGCATGCCGCGGGGCGCGCCCGAAAGCACCCCACATCGGGCGCATCCGGACCGGCTCGGGCGTCGGGATCGAGGCGCCGGGATCGCCCATCGCAGCCCAGGCGATCGTCCCGCCTTTGATCACCAGCTCCGGACGGACGCCGAAAAACGCAGGTTTCCACAACACGAGATCGGCCATCTTCCCGACCTCGATGGAACCGACGTCGTGCGCGATCCCATGGGTGATCGCCGGATTGATGGTATACTTCGCCACATACCGGCGCACCCGGAGATTGTCGTTGCCCTCGCGTTCGCCGGGGAGCGGACCTCGCTGCACCTTCATCTTGTGCGCGGTCTGCCACGTCCGCATGATCACCTCGCCGACCCGCCCCATCGCCTGAGAATCGGACGACATCATCGAGAGTGCGCCGATATCGTGAAGGATGTCCTCCGCCGCGATGGTCTCGCCGCGAATGCGGGAATCGGCGAAGGCGACGTCTTCCGGAATTTTCGGATCGAGATGATGGCAGACCATCAGCATGTCGAGATGTTCGGCCAGCGTGTTGACGGTGTACGGGCGGGTCGGATTCGTCGACGAGGGAAGGACGTTCGGGTACGAAGCAATTTTGATGATATCGGGAGCGTGTCCGCCGCCCGCGCCTTCCGTATGATAGGTGTGAATCGTCCGGCCCGCGATCGCTTTGATCGTCTCCTCGACGAAACCCATCTCGTTGAGCGTATCGGTGTGGATCGCGATCTGGACGTCGAACTCGTCGGCGACGCGCAACGCGGTGTCGATCGCCGCCGGCGTCGCTCCCCAATCTTCGTGCAGCTTCAAGCCGATCGCCCCGGCCCGGATCTGTTCGCGCAACGGCTCCTCGCCCGAAGCGTTCCCTTTCCCCAAGAAGCCGACGTTGACGGGGAGCGAGGCGCTCGCATCGAGCATCTGCAGCAAGTGCCATGCACCGGGCGTGCAGGTCGTCGCATTGGTCCCCGCGGCGGGCCCGGTCCCGCCTCCGAGCATCGTCGTCACGCCGCTTGCGATCGCGACCTCGACCTGTTGCGGACAGATGAAGTGGATGTGTGAATCGATCGCGCCCGCAGTGAGGATCAAGTGCTGGCCGGCGATCACCTCCGTCGTCGCGCCGACGACCAACTCCGCGGCGACGCCGTCCATGATCCAGGGATTCCCTGCCTTTCCGATCCCGGCGATCCGCCCGTCGCGCAGCCCGACGTCGGCTTTGTAGATCCCGCCGGCATCGACGATCAGCGCGTTGGTGATCACCGTGTCGAGGACGCCCGACGCACGCGAGGCCGTCGGATGCTGACCCATCCCGTCGCGGATGACCTTCCCGCCGCCGAACGTCAGCTCGTCGCCGTACCGCGTCAAGTCGCGCTCGACCTCGATGATGAGCTCGGTATCCGCCAAGCGGATGCGATCGCCCGCCGTCGGCCCGTACAGCCCGGCATAAGCCCGTCGGCCGATCTTCATCGCTACGGACGCTCGGCCCCGGGCTGCACGCCCCCAGGGGTATCCGTTCCAAGCGGGCCCGAGCCGCGGTCCCGATCGAGATATCCTTGGACTCTCTTGCGCAGACCGACGACGCGGCGCTCACCGCCGATCGCGACCAAGCCGACGCGACGCGACGTCCCGGGCTCGAAGCGTACCGCCGTCCCGGCCGGGATATCCAAGCACATCCCGTAGGCCGCAGTGCGATCGAAGACGAGCGCGTCGTTGACCTCGAAGAAGTGCGCGTGCGAGCCGACTTGGATCGGCCGATCCCCGGTGTTCGCGACCGTGAGCTGCGCACGCCGTCGATCGGGACGCAATTCGATCTCGCCGTCCGCCACGAAGACCTCTCCCGGGATCATGGAATCGGCTCGTGGATCGTGACCAGCTTCGTCCCGTCGGGAAAAGTCGCCTCGATCTGCACCTCCGTCAGCATCTCGGGGACGCCTTCCATGACGTCGGCGCGCGTCAGCACGCGTCGTCCGCCGTCCATCAGCTCGGCGACGCTCTTTCCGTCGCGCGCCCCTTCGAGGACGAACGACGAGATCACCGCAGTCGCTTCGGGATAGTTGAGCCGTAAGCCGCGCGCGCGACGCCTCAACGCGAGGTCGGCCGCGACGGTCAGCAGCAACTTGTCGCGCTCCGTATCGGTAAGGTGCAACCTCGGTCCTCCGTAGCCTCGATTCCAGGCTACGTACTACCTACGTCCCGGTCACGAACCTTTATCCAGATGGCTAAGGCGAATGCGCGTGCTTTGCGAGGAAACGTTTGACGACGTCGAGCGGGATACCGAAGCCGATCGCGCGCTCTTCGTCGAAGCGCGACTCGGCGAGCGCGACGACGTCACCGGTTTGCGCATCGAAGACCGGCCCTCCGCTCTCGCCGGGGATGACGGGCAAATCGAGCTCGACCGCATCTTTGCGAATGCTCGAGACGCGCCCCCAGTAGACCGATATGCGGGTCCCCAGCCCCTCGTCTTGGAACGCATCGGGGATGGGATAGCCCGCGATCCCGACAGCGGTCCCCGGCTCGATCGCAGAATCGTCGCTGAGTTTGGCGACCGGAAGATTCGGGGTCGTGGTCTGCAGGAGGGCGAGGTCGTCGTCCTGGTCGCTCGCAACGATCCGAACCGGGATCCGCTGCGTATCGCGGACCAGCGCATGCAGGTTGCGCGCGTCCTCGACGACGTGCTCATCGGTCAAGATCTCGCTCCCCCATGGCCCGCTACGAACGATGACGCCCGTTCCGTACGCTTCCTCGAGTTCACCCTTGTACCGCGGATGCTCCGCCGGGACGTTCATCGTGATCAATACCACCGAAGGGCGGACGCTGCGAAATGCCAGGACGAACGGATCGGTCGGCCGCTGCGCCGACTGCGCCCGCATACATCCGCCCAGGAGGAGCCCGGCCAGGAGCCAGACGACGAGCCTCATGCGATGCGGCGTTCGATCTCGGCCTTCAAAAGCGCGATCCCCGAGCCCGTCTTCGCCGAGATCGGGATCGCGTCCGGTACCGGCGGCGGATCGGCGACGAGATCGCTCTTGTTCAGTGCCAAAACGACGGGCTTCTCGCCGAGCCCGAGCTCATGCAAAATCGCCTCTACACTGCGGCGTTGGCGTTCCCAATCGAGGCTCGAGGCGTCGAGCACGTGGACGAGGAGATCGGCGTCCTCGAGCTCCTCGAGCGTCGCGCGGAAAGCATTGATCAGCTCGGCCGGCAGCGCGTTGATGAATCCCACCGTGTCGACGACGCGAACCGAGCGATCACCGGATAGATGGACACGTCGCAACGTCGGATCGAGCGTCGCAAAGGGCCGGTCGGCGACATACGCGCCGCGGCCGTTCGCCCGCGCGAGCCGGTTGAGGAGCGAAGACTTACCGACGTTCGTATAACCGACGAGCGCGACGAGCCGTTCGTTCGACCGTCCCGCCCGCCGATTCGCCCGTTGCTTACGCACGTCGTCGAGTGCGCGGCGCAGCACCGAGATCCGCCGCCCGATCTTGCGGCGATCGACCTCGAGCTTCGTCTCGCCCGGCCCGCGCGTCCCGATACCGCCGCCCAGACGGGAGAGCGCGGAATTCGCACCGATGAGGTTCGCCTGACGGTGGCGCAGCTGCGCGAGCTCGACTTGTAGTTTCCCTTCACGACTGCGCGCGTGTTGGGCGAAGATGTCGAGGATCACGGTCGTCCGATCGATGACGGGGAGGTCGACCGCTTTCTCCAGGTTGGTCCGTTGCCGCGGACGTAGGTCGTTGAGGACGAAGAGGCCGGTCGCACCGCGCTCGCGCACGCGTTCGACGATCTCCTTGACCTTGCCGCTCCCGACCAACGTCGCCGGATCGACCTGCGCGCGTTTTTGGACGACCTCGTCGACGATCTCGGCGCCCGCCGCCTCGATCAGCGCCTCGAACTCGGCCAGCTCCGCCCCGATCGGATTGCGATGGTCGCCGAGGTCGACCGCAACGACCACGGCCCGCTCGGTTTTCGGTCGTCGTTCCTCCCTCACCGTCATCCCGCTACAGCCATCCGTCGTGAAGAGTATAGACATCTCTTCCAACACACGCGGTGGCGCCCCCACCCGCTCGGATCGGCAAGGACGCGAGCAAGGTACCGATCGGTGCTTCGAACGAACACGAACTGAAATGAAAGAGGGACGGCCGCCGCGGCCGTCCCTCTTTCAGGCACGCGCTGCGCCTAATACTTCACGACCAGGTCGACGCTCATCGTCCCCTGCGTCCGCGAGAGCGTCCCGGTGTTGACGCTCTGGGAGTTCGTGAAGACCGGCTGGTTCGCGTAGTCCATCCGGTACTCGCCGCGCAGCGCCACGTTCGGCGAGAAATTGATGATCCCGGTCCCGGTGATCTCGTACCACCGCAGATTCGGCGTCCCGGTTACCGGGTTGAACAGGAATTCCGTACCGGTCCGGTAGCCTTGCGGATCACTGAAGAACTCATAGCGACCCGAGAGACCATACTTCCCGTTGGGGAAGGTGTACTGTATATAGGAAGCCAGGCCGTTCCAGATCGCCCCGCTCGTCGGGGTGACGAAGGGTCCGGTATTGCTCTGCGAGCCGGCATCGAAATTCGCCCCGATTTGCAGCGTCGAGAAGACCTTGTACGCCGCTTGTACGTCGAAGAGGGTGCGGATCCCGATCGGCCCGACGACGGGGAAGATCGCCGCCGGCAGCGCCGGGCTCAGCTGAAATCCGCAGGTGTTCGGGACGGTGAGCTGACCGGTTGGGGTCACGTTGCACGGCACGCCCGACCCATTGCCGTACGAAGCGTACTCCGGTCCCCAGAGATACGCGGCGGTCGCGGAGAGGTTGCCGTTGGTATATGCGATCTGACTCTCGAGCGAGCGCAGCGTCCCGGCTTGGCCGACGATGTCGTCCCAGCCGTTGTTCCCTCCGACCGTGAGCGTCAGGTGCGGACTCCATGCGTAGGCGAGCCGGACGCCGGTATGCGTCCCCGGCTCTGCAAAACCAAAGAGGATCGAGCGCGAAAACTGCGCGTCGTTCCAACTGTCGGTGACTTCGTAGCCGACGAGCGGGAAGTACCGGCCCGCCGTCAGCGTCCACTTCCCATTCGGCGTCGCGTACTGGACGTAGAACTGCGGTACGTCGTAGCCCCCGACGTGGTAGTACGCTCCGTTCCCCAAGCATTTATAGGTGTTGTTGAACGGCGGGAAATTGATCCAGGGCGCGAGCGTCGGCCCGTTCGGCTTCACGCTCGGTGGTCCCAGACCGCACAGCGCATTGGCCGTCTGGAGCTGGCCGGGTTGCGGGACGAGCTGAAAGTAGTTGGCCGAAGACTCCGCATTGGCGTCGTTCCCGAGCCAAAGCTCGATTTTCCAGCCGATCACCCCGGCCGACGATTTCGAAGCCTGTAAGTTGAGTTGGTTGAAGGTGAACGTGTTGGGGCGCGTGTCGAAGAGGCGGGACGGAAAGCCGCTGTTCGCCCCCAGGATCGGGACCCCGAAGGAGAGCTGGCTCGCCCCCGCGGCGATGTACGAACCCTGCGCGATCGCGCTGTACTGATACATGGGAGAAGGGGCGGCGCTGGGGGTCGCCGAGGGCGACGCGGCGGGAGCGGCCGAGGCCTGAACGATGACGTCCGCAGCCGCCGGCTCCGAAGCCTCAGACGGCTGAACGGTCGTGCTCCCCCACATCGCGACGGCGGCTAGGGCGACCGCCGCTATAAGAAGCTTTCTCAATTTGTCTCCTATAGGTCGAACTCCCGACCCTCGGCAGAGGGCCGGTCGTTGGAGCAAAGCACTCGAGCCCTCGGTCGGGTTGTGCTCTTACGAAGGCTGCGAGCTCACCAGGCTCACTGATTGCTCCCTGTCCCGAAGCAGCCCCCCGGCCATTTGGCACATCGGCCGGGAGGCGTGGTACGTCGTTTGCACTACGAGCCGGGAGGGTGCATCCGCGATCGTCCGACGTTTGCACCCCGAATCGTCTGATTCGTTGTCCATCTGTACAACCGGAATCCGTCTTTCGGACCGAACCACGAGCGGTTCGTCGCAGTGCAGCGTGCCGCCCGACACGCGTTGCGCATTCGTATTGTTAGGAGAGTAGATGGCCAAGAAACCGCGCGAGATCATCGATCTGATCAAGGCGCAGAACATCAAGATGATCGACCTGAAGTTCATCGACGTCCCGGGAATGTGGCAGCACACCAGCATCCCGGCCGCGGCGGTCGACGAGGAGACCCTCGCCGCGGGCATCGGCTTCGACGGCTCCAGCATCCGCGGCTTCCAATCGATTCACGAGTCGGACATGATCCTGATGCCCGACCTCGATACGGCGAAAGTCGACCCGTTTTGCGCCACGCCGACGCTTTCGTTCATCTGCGACATCTTCGATCCCGTCGCGCAGTCGAGCTATGATCGCGATCCGCGCAACATCGCCAAGCGCGCCGAAGAGTATTTAAAGAAGACCGGGATCGCCGACACGGCCTATTTCGGACCCGAGGCCGAATTCTTCATCCTCGACAACGTCATCTACGAAAACTCGCAGAATCGCGCCGGTTATGAGATCGATTCGATCGAAGCGCACTGGAACAGCGCGAACAGCGACACGCCGAACCTCGGCTATTCGATCCGGCCGAAGGAAGGCTACTTCCCCGTTTCTCCTTCCGACAAATACATGGATCTGCGGTCCGAGATGACGCTCGCTCTTCAGGACTGGGGCATCGACGTCGAGATGCAGCATCATGAAGTCGCGACGGGCGGCCAGGCCGAGATCGACATGCGCTTCGATTCGCTCGTCGCGATGGCCGACAAACTCATGGCGTACAAGTACATCCTGAAGAACGTCGCGCGGCGCCACGGTAAGTCGGTCACCTTCATGCCCAAACCGCTCTTCGGCGACAATGGGAGCGGGATGCATACGCACCAGTCGCTCTGGAAGGGCGGGAAACCGCTGTTCTATGACGCGAAGGGCTACGCCGAGTGCTCGGAGATGATGCTGTGGTACATCGGCGGACTCCTCACGCACATCGATTCGCTGCTCGCCCTCTCCGCACCGACGACGAATTCGTATAAACGGCTCGTCCCGCATTACGAAGCGCCCGTCAACGTCGCGTTCTCCGCGCGGAACCGCTCCGCCGCGATCCGCATCCCGATGTATTATCAAGGAAATCCGAAGGCGAAGCGGCTCGAGTTCCGTTGCCCGGATCCGACCTGCAACCCTTACCTTGCGTTCGCCGCGATGCTGTGTGCCGGGATCGACGGTATCAAGAACAAAATAGACCCGGTCAAGGCCGGCTTCGGCCCGCTCGACAAGAACATCTACGACCTCGAGCCCGAGGAGGCGGCGAAGATCCGCTCGGTCCCGGGTTCACTCCGTGAGTCGCTCGCCGCGCTCAAGAAGGACCACGAGTATCTCACGGTCGGCGGCGTCTTTTCGGAGTCCTTCATCAACGAGTGGATAGAGTATAAACTCGAAAAGGAAGTAAAGGCGGTGGAGATCCGCCCCCATCCGTACGAGTTCTTCCTCTACTACGACATCTAGCCGATCGCTGCGGGCGATTCGAAGGGCACCTCGTACGGGGTGCTCTTCTTATTCTTCCCTACAGGCGGTGGACGACGCGGATGACGTGAACGTCGGCGGCGGCCACCCACCCTTCACGTCCGCGATGCGGTCCGCCGGTGATGCGGATCGCGATCGCGTCCTCGGCGGCCGCATGCGCAGGACGTATCGCCGAGGCCGCGCACGCGCGGGTGATCGCCGGGGTCCCGGGACTCGAGAGGAGCGCGTGCTGTAATACCGTCTTCGTCCCCGGCCAAATCCCCGACGCGTAGGCGATCAAGAGGTCCTTGCGATCCCAGACGAGGACGTCCGGATCGATGGTCCTGGCCTTGAGCATCACCCGGGTACCGACGGCAACGCTGCAACCGGCCGCTTGAGCCGCGGCCCCCGAGACCATCAACACGACAAGCGCCGCAATCGTCGCCGCCGCATACCTCATGCGGCATGCTTTTTCAAGCGGACGGCGTAGCGGGCCTCCATGCGTGTGAACATCGATCCGTCGATCTTCAAGAGCTACGACATCCGCGGGATCTACCCGGAACAGATCAACGAACGGATCGCGCACGACGTCGGTCGCGCCTTCGTCGAGGTCCTCGGGCGAAGGCGCATCGCGGTCGGGCGCGACATGCGACCCTCGGGCGAGAGCCTGGCGAGCGCCTTCGCCGAGGGGGCCCTCCGGGCGGGGGCCGATGTCACCGACGTCGGGCTGGTCTCGACCGACGCCCTGTATTTCGCCGTCGGCAAATTCGGGTTCGACGGCGGGGTGATGATCACGGCGTCACACAACCCGGCCGAATACAACGGCCTGAAGTTCTGCCGCGAGGAGGCACAGGCGATCTCCCTCGAGACGGGTCTCGGCGCGATCCGCGATTTCATCGTCTCGGCCGAGGCCCGGCCGGCGGCGACCGGGACGCGAGGGACGTTGACCAAGCGGAACATCCTCGATGATTTCGCGCGCCATTGCATCTCGTTCATCGACGTCAAGCGCGTCAAGCCGTTCAAGATCGCGATCGACGCAGGAAACGGGATGGCGGGCGAGACGGTCCCTTACATCTTCAAGTACTTGCCCTGCGAGGTCATCCCGCTCTACTTCGAGCTCGACGGGACGTTCCCGAATCACCCGGCAAGCCCGATCGAACCGGAGAACATGGTCGATCTCCAAAGAGCGGTACGCGAGCACGGCTGCGATTTGGGCGCCGCGTTCGACGGCGACGCCGACCGGATGTTCATCGTCGACGAGAAAGCGCAGCTCGTCGGGGGTGATATGGTGACGGCGCTCGTCGGCGTGAACACGCTCAAGCGGTTCCCGGGCGCGAAGATCCTCTACAACCTGATCTGCAGCCGAAGCGTCCCCGAGGCGATCGCGAGAGCCGGCGGGATCCCGGTCCGCTCGCCCGTCGGACATTCGTTGATAAAACCGATCATGCGCGAGCAGAACATACCGTTCGGCGGCGAACATTCCGGGCATTTCTATTTCCGGGACAACTGGTTCGCCGACTCCGGGATGATCGCGCTCATGCAGTGCTTGGAGCTGTTCAGCGACGCCGACAAGGCGGTGAGCGAAGTGATCGCGCCGATCAACACACGCTTCCGTTCCGGCGAGATCAACAGCAGGGTCGCCGATATCCCCGCCAAGCTCGCCGAAATCGAACGCAAGTACAGTGACGCGGAAATCGATCATCTCGACGGCGTGACGGTCAGCTACCCCGATTGGTGGCTCAACGTGCGGCCTTCCAATACCGAGCCGCTGCTCCGCTTGAACGTGGAGGGCGACACGAAGGAACTCATGGAGCGGCACCGTGACGAGGCGCTGATGCTGATCCGCAGCTAGGGCGCCCCGCGCTCCGCCGGGGAGCGGGCGTCTGATCTCGCTGCCGGCTGTACGGCTAGGCCGCTCGATTGATCCTTGGGATGAAACCAGGCGGCGGCGGGGCGCCTATAATGATGGGTGGACGAGCTCCAAAGTGCAGACCGAGGAAGAATACCACATGGTGGAAGAGGCCAGTGCTCGTGGCTGACGCGTATGTCATCGGCCCGGCGAAGATTGCGACCGGGGACGGCTCGCTGCGGTACGGCCGGGTCGTCATCGAGAAGGGACGCATCGCAGAGATCCTCGCCGGGGAGGGACGCAGCGATGCCGTCCTCCCCCCCGGAGCGATCATCGCACCGGGGCTGATCGACGTTCACACCAACGGCGCCGACGAGCTCCTCTTCAACCGCGACCAGGGCAACGCGGTTCAGGCGGCGGCCCGAGCCTATGCACGGATGGGGGCGACGGGCTTCGTCGCAACGGTGATGACCGCACCCTGGGAGTCGATGCTGCACGCCGGGAGCGAAGTCTCCGAAGCGGCGAACGCGCTCGAGGAGAACGGTGGGCCGATCGGGGCACGCTGTCTGGGAGTCCACTTCGAGGGTCCGTTCCTCAACCCGAAGTTCCGGCGAGTGCATCGGAGTGAATGGCTCGCGGGCGCATCGCTCGAGCGTGCACGGGCGATGGTGGAGGCATGCCGCGGGGCCCTGGTGATGGTCACGATGGCGCCGGAAGTCGAACACGTCGACGATTGCGCACGCTTCTTCTTCGATCAGGGGATCGTGTGTTCGGCCGGGCACACGTCGGCCCGCTATCGCGAAGGGATGCTCGCGATCGGTCTAGGGTTCCGCACCTTGACGCACGCCTTCAACGCGATGCCGCCGCTGGATCATCGCGACCCTTCGCTCCTGGTCGCCTTCATGCAGGAGGAACGGACGACGGTCCAGGCGATCTGCGACGGCTACCACGTCTCGCCGCCGATGATCGATCTGCTCTACCGCACGCTGCGCGAACGTCTCGTGCTGGCGACGGACAACATGCCGCCGGCGGGGCCGAATCTACGGAGTGAAGGGGGGGTCGTCCGCGCCGAAGACGGGACGATCGCCGGGAGCGCGCTCCACATCGATCAAGCCGTGCGGAACTTGATGTCGTACGCGCGTATCCCGTTCGAAACGGCGGTCGTGAACGCGACCTCGGCCCCGGCGCGACTCCTCGGGCTCGAACGCGAACTAGGGACGATCACACCGGGCAAGCGCGCAGACCTGGCGATTTGGGACGCCGACTTGAACCCAATGACGACGATCGTCGGCGGGGTACCGGTGTACGGCGGCGAGCATCTGGCGACCCGGGTCGGCGATGCGGCACGCTAGCGGCCGCAACCTTCGCCCGCGGGAGGCGGCTCGCCGGAAGGGATCGCGCGGTGTCGGACGTTGATCGTGCGCGGCGCGTGCTCCTCAAGCGCATGCGCTACATGGCTCGTAGACTGACCAAGCCCCGCATCGTCAGGATCGGTCGGGTCCTCCTCGAAGTCGACGACCCGGCGGTTTCTCCGGCAATGCGCGACGAGATCTACTCGGAGCGCTACGAGTCTCGCGAGCTTCGCCTGCTCGGTGACTTGGTCAAGCCCTCCGACAACGTGATGGAAATCGGCGCGGGCCTGGGTTACTTGGCGTCATGGTACGGGCGAGTCGCGCCGCGGATCCTCTTGGTCGAAGCAAATCCCTACCTCATTCCGCTCATCCGGCGCAACCTACGAGCCAACGGCGTCGCGGCGGAAGTCGTGCACGGCGTCCTCGGCCCAAGCAATGGAAAGCGGACGCTCCACCTCAGCGCCGATTTTTGGGACGCCTCGCTGATACCGACCGACAAGCACACGGCGAGCGTCGAGATCGATCAGCTCGACGCCGGCGAAATGTTTTCCAGATTTTCCCCGACCTTCTTGATCATCGACATCGAAGGGGGCGAGGCGGAACTCCTTCCCTTGGTCCCGCTCGAGACCGTACACAAGATCCTCATCGAGTTCCACCCGCAGGTGGTCGGATCAGCGACGATTACGGAACTCATCAGGTTGGTCATCGACCGGGGCTTTCTGCTCGACACCGGCCTGTGCAGCGACCAAGTATTCTTTTTTCATCGCCCGGCGGCCGTCGAACACCCCGAGCGCCTCTCGGCGACGTGACGTAGTGTTAGCGGTGCGGTTACAGACGACCCGCGACGCTCACCGGCTTGGAAGGATGCATGAGGTGCTCGAAAAGAGCCGTAAGGTCGGTCAGTAGTCCGCGTTTATTCTCCCACAGGACATAATAGAGGTCGGTACAACACATCAGTTTCTCGATGAGCGAGGCCTCGAGACGGAAGATCGAGCGAATGTGTTCGATGACCCAACGCCAGTGGGGCAGATAGATCCACCACTTCCCCTTTTTCTCCGTGTCGAACCAGGCGGCACGAGACTCGAACGTCTGGTTCGAGAGCACCGAACCTTGGTCGTGCCAGCGCTCAAAAAACAGGTACTCGGGGATCTCGTGGATCTCGCCGCGCAGCGCGGTTTCGAGGAGTAGGAAGACGTCGGCCGAGGCGAACGGCTGGATCATTTTCGTCCTGCGCAAGACCGACATCCGGAAGAGCCCGAATACCGGATCGCACATTTTGCCGGGATCGCACAGGCGGTTGAAGCGCCGATACCGCTCATGGGGGGTCGGTAACCGGATGTCGAGTGAGTCTTGAAATTGCTTGAGAGGCCGCCCCTGCGCGTCGATCGTCGTCATCCGAGGGTAGGCGAGGGCGCATTCCGGGCAGCGGTCGAGCTCTTCCACGCAGCGCTCGATGTTCGTCGGGGCCAAGATGTCATCGTATGCCGCATGACGAAAATACTCACCGCGGGCGAGCTCGATCACCCTATTGTAGTTATAGGCGGCACCGCGATTCCGATCGTTTCGACAGTATCTGACGCGCGGATCTTTCGCAACGTATTCGAGTGCGATCTCCTGCGTCCGATCGGTCGAGGCATTATCCGAAATGATCAGCTCGAAGTCGCTGAAGGTCTGCGCGAGGATCGAGTCGATCGCCTCGCGCATGTAGCGCTCCGCATTGTAGAGAGGCATCCCGATGCTGACACGGGGGACCGACGAGACCATGCGCCTCCAGAGTATGCCGGTGCGGCTGCCCGGTAAACCTGCGGAATTACCTGCTCACCCGGCCCATTAATCCCTATCGACGCCGACTTTCGCCACAACCTCGCGAGGGCGGCTCCGTGGCAACATAGTGCCGGGCAGGGTGAACCCCCTGCAGGAGCTTCGTTGTCGCACCAGGCCTGGTTTTTTCAGATTTCGGCGACCGAGAATCGGCCCTCTGACGTAACCAGCCGGGTGAGGCGTAGGCCGAACCGGCGTTCCAGAGAGCAGGTTCACACGTGTCGTTGAGGAGCAAATCGCTCGAAGCCCAGCGGCTTCACAGCGAGTACGGCTCGCTGTGGTCGGTGGCGATCGCGGCGGTCGATATCGCGATGTTCATCGTCGCGGCGTTCCTCGCCGCGGCGATCTACTTTCACGAGACGAACCTCAGAGTACTCGTCGAGTTCTTCTTCTACTCGTCGATCGTCTTCGTCGTTTTCTGGATAGGACTTTTCTATTGGCTCGGACTCTACCGTCAATCCTTTGCGATGTCGGTGCGAGATGAGTTCTACTACATCGTCGCCGCGCTGTTGGTCGGTATCTTTCCGCAGTTTGCACTCTTCACGCTCGTCCCGAGCCTCTCGTCGTCGCGCCTCATCCTGGTGCTGGCCGCGGCGTTCGCGATCGTCCTGGTGGGCGGGTGCCGGGCCATCAGCCACGCGGTCGTGGCGGCGGTGCGGGAACGCACTCCGCAGCGCGTAGCGGTCCTCAGCAACGATACGAGCGTTGAAAGTTACGCCGCCACCCTGGGCCTTCGTGAAGGCGCGACGGTCTTGCGCGTCGGTTCTCTGCCGGAATTGGAAAACGAGCAGGAGACGCTCAAGCTGTTGCGCGGCGCGATCGCGGCCGCGCGTTCCTATGCGTGCACGATGCTCGTCCTGCCCGAGATGCTGCCCGCCAGCATCATGCCTTACGTCGCGGAGACCGCCGAACAGCTTCATATCCGCGTCGTCTTCGCACTCCCCGGGCTACGCTATCAATCCTGCGCTTTTCGGATGACGCGCAGCGGCGAGCAAGCTCTGATCGAACCGATACGGCTGCGAGCCTGTACTCCCCGCGGCCGGCTCCTCAAGCGAATCTTCGACTTGGCGCTGGCGGTTCCGATCCTCACCCTGGCCGCCCCCGTGATGTTGCTGGCCGCGCTCGCGATCTGGCTCGAATCGGGCGGCCCCGTGTTCTACCGACAAGAACGCGTCGGACGCGACAACGTCCCGTTTTCGGTCCTCAAGTTTCGGACGATGCGTAAAGACCACGGGAGCGGAGCCTGGGCGACGCGCAACGACCCGAGAATCACCCGGGTGGGTGCCTTCTTGCGGCGAACGAGTATCGACGAGCTCCCTCAGCTCTTGAACGTCCTGCGGGGTGAGATGTCGATCGTCGGCCCGCGCCCGGAGATGGTCGCCTGGGCGAACGAGTTCGCTCAAAAGTATCCGCGCTACAACGAGCGCCATCTCGTCCGACCGGGGATAACCGGCTGGTCGCAGATTTATATGAAACGCCTCCTGGAGCCGAGCGACGCGCCGGATGTCCTTCAACACGATCTCTTCTACATCGAACATTGGGGACTGCTGATGGATCTCTCCATCATCTGCAAGACGGCCGTCGAGTTTCTCTTCCATCGGCCCGCTTGAGCGGACGACCCCGGTTCGATCGGCTTTCCGAGGATCAGGCGGCCCCGCCCAGGTACGCCGCCTGAACCGTGGGGCTCGCCAACAGATTCGCTGCCGTATCCGCGTAGACGATCGCCCCGACGTCGAGCACGTAGCCGCGCGAGGCGACGCTGAGCGCCTGCTGGGCGTTCTGCTCGATCAACAAGACGGTCGTTCCGCCGGCGTTGATCTCTTGGATGATTCGAAAGATCGTTTGAACCAGAATCGGCGAGAGGCCCAAGGACGGTTCATCGAGGAGGAGGAGCCGCGGCCGTGACATGAGGGCACGCGCGATGGCGAGCATCTGCTGCTCCCCGCCCGAGAGCGTCCCGGCCTTCTGGGTCAAGCGCTCGCGAAGACGTGGAAAGATCTCGAGGACGCGCTCCGTATCCGCCCGGACTTCACGTTGATCTCTACGGGTGAACGCACCGAGCTCGAGGTTTTCACGGACCGTCATGCGCCCGAACACGCGCCGCCCTTCGGGCGAATGACTGATCCCCAATCGGACGATCTCGTCCGGACTTGCGCGCGTGATGTCCCGCCCGTCGAAACGAATCGTCCCCGATGAGGGGTGCAGCAGACCGCTGATCGTGCGCAGGGTCGTCGTCTTCCCGGCACCGTTGGCACCGATCAGGGTGACGATCTCTCCCGCGTTCACGGAGAGCGAGATACCCCGAAGCGCGGGGATCCGGCCGTATCGGGCTTCGACGTCCTCGAGTTCGAGCAACGCCATCTCAGGCGGGTTTCCCGAGGTACGCCTCGATGACGCGCTCGTCCTTGCGAATCTCCTCGGGCGTCCCTTCGGCGATTTTCTCGCCGTAGTCCAACACCGCGACGCGCTCGCTGATCCGCATCACCAACCGCATGTCGTGCTCGATCAAGAACACGGTCACTCCGCGCTCACGGATCCGTTGGATCAACCCGATCAGCTCGTCTTTCTCGCTCGGATTCATCCCGGCTGCGGGCTCGTCGAGCAGCAGGAGCTTCGGATCGCTCGCCAGGGCCCGTGCGATCTCCAAACGGCGCTGTGAGCCGTAGGAGAGATTGCGCGCGTAGGTATGTGCGTACTGCTCGAGACCGACGAACCGCAGGAGCTCGCGGGCGTACTCGCTGACTTCCCGTTCTTCCGCCCGCTGCATCGGCGTGTGCAGGAGCGAATCCCATAGGCGGGCTTGCATCCGCGCGTGCCGACCGGTCTTGACGTTGTCGAGGACCGACATGAACGCAAATAGCCGAATGTTTTGAAAGGTCCGGGCGATGCCCCGCTTTGCGATGAGAGCGGTGTGAGCCTCGCTGATCGGCGTACCGTCGAAGCTCACCGTCCCCTCGTCAGGCCGGTAGATCCCGGTCACCAGATTGAAGACCGTCGACTTGCCGGCACCGTTGGGACCGATCATCGCGACGATCGCACCTCGTTCAATCGAAAAGTCCAAGTTACGGACCGCTACCAGACCGCCGAACCGCTTGGTAACGCCCCTGAGCTCGAGCAGCGCCATCAGCTCGCCCGCTCGTAGAGCTCCTGCTCTTGGGCCGCCACCGCCGGCTCCGTGCGGTCGGCGTGCAGCTCCGCAGCACGCTGCCGGCTGGGGAGCAGCCCTTCAGGTCGCAAGAGCATCATGGTGACGAGGATCAGTCCGTAGAGCAAGAAGCGCGCGTTGGTGAAGTCCCAATTCAAGCCGAAGCCGTGGACGAAGTTCGTCAATTGCGGCAAGATGAAGCGATCGACCGACGAGAGGACGAGGCTCCCCAGGACGACGCCGCCGATGTTCCCCATCCCGCCGAGGACCAGCATCGAGAGAACGAAGACGCTGACGTTGAACTGAAATTGGTCGGGCGAGACGAGTTGCAGCTTCGAAGCATAGGCGACTCCCGCCAGGCCGCTGAACGATGCGCCGAGCGCGAACGCGGAGAGCTTCGTCGCGGTCGTGTTGATGCCCATGTGGGCCGCGGCCAGCTCATCTTCGCGAATCGCCATCCAAGCGCGGCCGAGTCGGCTCGCGCGCAGGTTGTTCGCAAGCCAGACGGCGACCGCGATCAGCGCCAAAATGAGGTAGTAATACGGGACGGGATTGAACCCGAACCGGAATCCGAAGAAGACCGGCTGATCGATCGTCCCGATGCCGTTGGGTCCGTTGGTATATTGAGAGAGATTGAGAAACGTCTGCGGGACGATCTCACCGAAGCCGAGCGTCACGATCGCCAGATAGTCGCCGCGCAAGCGCAGCGTCGGCGCCCCGAGCAAGATCCCGAAGATCGCCGCGATGAACGAGGCAACGAACAGCATGACCCAGAACGGGATGTGAACCCCGAACTGGGGGCTTGCGAGCATCGCGTAGGCGTACGACCCGATCGCGAAAAATGCGGCGTAGCCGAGGTCGAGCAGCCCTGCGAAACCGACGACGATGTTGAGCCCGAGCGCGAGCAGGACGAAGGCACCGGCGTCCGTGAGAAAGTTGATGTGCGCACCGTTCGTATCGACGACGGGTATCAGCGACGCTGCAAGGAAGATCGCCGCGACGCGGACGTCGGCTCGGGCGAAGAAGGCGCGCGGGTTCATACCTTGTTCGGCAGCGACTCGCCGAGCAGGCCGGACGGCCGAAAGACCAGGACCAGGACGAGGACGCTGAACACGACGACGTTGCTCCACTGATCGGAGATGAATTGGGTTGTGAACGCCTCGATCAACCCGATGAGGAACCCTCCCAGCATTGCGCCTGCGAGGTTACCGATCCCCCCGAGGACGGCTGCGGTGAAGGCCTTCAACCCCGCCGAGAAACCGTTGAAGAACCAGGTCGTCCCGTAATAGATCCCGGAAACGAAACCGGCAGCGCCTGCAAGGGCGCTGCCGATCAGGAACGTCAGTGCGATCGTCATGTTGATGTCGATTCCCATCAACTGCGCCGCTTCTCGGTCTTGCGCGGTCGCGCGCATCGCCTTCCCGAGCTTCGTATTGTAAACGAAGAACTGGAGGGCGGCCATCATGATGATCGCAAGGACGACGACGATCACTTGCTTCGCTTCGATGAGGACGCCCCCGACCGTCACCGATGCGTCGGGGAAGAAGCTCGGGAACGGGACCGGCGACGGCCCCTTCCAAAGCTGCATGACGTTCTCGAGGATGAACGAGACGCCGATCGCGGTGATGAGTAACGCCAAGCGCGGCGCGTTGCGGAGCGGCCGATAGGCCAGACGCTCGATCGCGATTCCGACGATCCCGCACAGCAGCATCGCGGCGCTCACCGTCACGGCGATCACGCCGACCAGCGGCGCACCGTGCAACTCTCCCTGGATTCCGATGAATCCGAGGACGGCGAGCGAGAAAAACGAGCCGAGGGTGTAGACGTCGCCATGCGCGAAGTTGACGAGCTCGATGATCCCGTAGACCATCGTATACCCGAGTGCGATGAGCGCGTAGATTCCGCCGAGCGACAGCCCGTTGACGAGCTGCTGAAGGAAAACGTCCAAGCGAGTCCGTCGGCTTTTAGGTCGTCTTCAAGCTGATCTGATTGACGAAGACCTTCTTCTCGTCCTTGACCTCGTACAGGCTCAGGATCGGGTTCGTCGTGTCGCCGTACTTGTCGAAGCCGATCTTTCCGATAGGGGTATCGAAATTGCGGGTCTCGGCGACGTTCTTTAGGACCTGGGCGCGCGTGGGCATCTTCCCGCCGTCGGCCTTGAGGGCTTTCACGATCGCGGCGATCTCGATCTCGGCGGCGGCGTACGCGTTGGCGCTGTACGGCCCGACGTCGGAATTGAATCGCTTCTTATACGCGGCGACGAAGGCTTGCGCGCTGGGCAAGCGCGTCGCCTCGGGAGCGGCGATCGAATAATACGTCCCGTTCGCCATCGTTCCGGCGACTTTGATGAACTCCTCATCGCCGATCCCGTCGCCCCCCATGTAGGCGACGTTCTTCATCCCGACGTCGGCCATCTGCTTGCGCACGAGGCCGCCTCCCGTGCTCGTCGTCCCACCGTAGAAGACGACGTCCGGGTTCATCGAGCGCGCCTTGGTAAGGAGCGCTTTGAAGTCTTGCTGGTTGGCGGTGATGTGCTCGTGGTCGACGACGGTCCCGCCGAGTGCCTTGAACTGTGCGTCGAAGACGTCGGCCAAGCCTTTCCCATAGGTCTCGTTGTCGTCGATGATGAAGGCCCGCTTGAAGCCGAGCTTACGTGCGAATTGCGCGCCCGCCGCGCCCTGACGCGAGTCGACCGTGCAGACGCGGAAGAACGTGTTCGTACCGGGATGGGCGCTGCGGAGCTTCACCGCATTGGGGGGACGGGTCAGGGCGTCGTTGGTCGTCGAGGGTGCGATCTGGACGAGACCGGCGTCGTTGGTGAGCGGGATCTCGGCGACGGCGACGTTCGAATTGAAGGGGCCGATCATCGCCAGGACGGCGGGATCGGCGATGAACGTCTTGACGTTTTGAGCCCCCTGAGCGGGGTCGTGCTTGCCTTGGACGGCGTCGTCGAGGACGTAGGGCTGGAAGACCACGTTGGGCCCCGCCACATGCTTGGCGTTGGCTTGCTCGATCGCCAGGATCGCGCCGTTTTCGGTCGGGATCCCGATCGAGGCGTCGGCGCCCGAGATGGGGAGATCGATACCGATCTTGATCACCGTCGCGGCCGGAACCGGGCTGGCCGTGAGGCCGAGCACCACCCACGCGGCGACGATCGCCACGCAGAGCACAGCTCTTACGTTATGCGAAAAAGTACGGCGCATCTCGAAACCTCCGGGACCGGCCAATCCGGGTGGGTGTACGCCGATCCGCAGACCTTCCCTTGCGACAGAACGTAAGTGGCATCGCGAACGTTTAGCCCGGCGGGCTCATCGCCGGCGAAAAGTGACCCTTTCATCCCTCCCGTTCGCGACTTTGGACGCAATCGAAGCGGCCGCCGGCATGCGAAGATGGAGGAGGCGATCTCTCCTGCTCCGAGCAGCTCCTCAGCGTTGACGCATCCGTCGAGCGCTTACCAGACCGCCCGCGAGTCCCGCCCGTCCAGTCCGGTCCGATGCGCATTTGTCTGATCATGCCGATCTACAACGAATCGGCGAATCTTCCCGATGTGTTGGCGAGCCTCGACCGCCAAACGATCGATCACGGGAGGCTGTTCCTCATCGCCGTCGACGGCGAGTCGACTGACGGCAGCGCGGATATCGTCCGCGCTTGGCTTTCGCGAAGCGACATCGACGGCATCGTCCTCGAGAATCCCCGGCGCGCGATCCCGACCTCGCTCAATCTCGGGATCGAACAAACTCGAGAGGACGATTTTATCGTCAGGCTCGATGCCCACACCACGTACGGCGCAAGCTACATCGAGGACCTCATGCGAGCGTTCGAGGTAGCACCGGCCGACGTCGTTTGCATCGGCGGGCCCCAGAGGCCGGGGAAACAAACGGGATTCGACCGTGAAGTGGTCGCCGCGCTCCTCACCAATCCGATGGGGCTCGGCGGGGCGGACTTCCGAACCTCGAGAGCACCTCGATATTGCTTGAGCCCCTATCTCGGTGCGTGGCGTCCGGGGACGTTTCGCGTCATCGGCGGCTACGACGAAAGCTCCCTCGGCGACGAGGACACCGAGCTCGCTGCACGCTTGCTCTCCCACGGGATGCGTTCCTGGTGCATCCCGCTCGAGAGCGAGTATCGCGTGACCAAGGGGTTGCTGGCGACGGCACGCCAGTGGGGGCGGTACGGCTTTTGGAAAGCGCGGACGTTACGGCGTCATCCGCGTATCCTGCGCCCTCGCCATCTCGCCCCTCCGCTCGCGATTTTCGCCTGCCTTGGGCTGCTCGCCAGTCCGGCACGGTGGCTGCTCCTGCCGCTCTACGGCGCCTACTGCACCCTGATTTGGCGACTCCGCTGCCGGCCGGAAAAGCCGGCCGTCACTGCGGCCTGCTGCTTGTACTTTCCCGTCGTCCATGCGTTTTACGGGATTGGCTTGCTGATCGGCTACCTCAAGAATACGGAACCGCGCCGGGGAAACCTAAGAAAACCGGCCGGTCGGATCATATGAGCTGCAGTTCCGGCTCGACGACGTCCGGCCTCTCGGCGCCGCGAACGATCAGGCGATACAGCTGCGCCGTCGTTCGAGCGCTATGGAATTGCTCGACGATCCGGGCCCGAGCCAGCCGCCCCATACGCGCACGCAGCGCCGGATCGGCCGCTATCCGAGCGATCGCCTCCGCCATTGCGGCCGGATCACGTTGCGGGACGAGTATTCCGTTATCGCCGTCGATCAGTTCTTCCAAGCTTCCCGTACGCGTCGAGATGCACGGCACACCCGATGCCATCGCCTCCATGATCGCGACGGGGATGCCCTCGTGTTCACCGGGCTTCTCGGTACTCGCGATCACCACCGCGTCATACATACCGGTGTGCAGTTCCCGGAGCAGCATCGCGTGCGGGACCGCCCCGCGCATCGTAACCACCTCGCCTAGCCCAAGAGCATCGATCCGGGCTCGGATTCGGTCGCGCAATACGCCCTCGCCGGCGATGGTACAATGGATTTCGAGGCCGCGCGCGACCACTCGGCTCAGAGCCTCCAAGAGGTACTGATGCCCTTTCATCGGGTCAAGGCGGGCGGCACAGAGCAATTCCAATCGGTCGCGCGAGACGGGAGGGCTGTACACCTCCGGTATCTCGACGCCCAAGTGGATCATACAGGTGCGCTCGGCGCTCGCCGGATCGACGAGTTCGATCAGATGCTTCCGGTTACGCTCGGAGATCACACGTACGAATTGCGCGCTCGCGACCTTTTGCGGGATGAGGTTGTCCAGGAAAATATCGTGTTGATGAGCGGTACAGCTCCACGGAATACCGGTGAGACGGGAGGCGACATAGGCGGTCGTACCGGGGGTCGTAAGCCACTGCGTGTGGATGTGATCGACTCCGAGACTCCGTAGGGTGTCGGCGAGCGCCAGAGCCTTCGGAAACAATACGAGATTTTTTATCTTCGCGATCAAACGGTAGCGCGGCAACAGCACGGCTCCGAGGGCCGCGGCGACCCTCGCCGGATGGCGAACGAACTCGCGCCAAGCTCCCGCGAGGGTAGCGACACCGAACGCTTCCATATAGATATTCGTGCTGCCGAGGTCCGGAAAGACACTCGATCGCTGCTTGGGCCGGGTCGCGATGACGTAGAGCGCGTCGACGTACTTCGCCAGCGAGCGGACCTCCGGCTCGAGGAAGGCCTCGTTATGGCTGAAATCGCTACTGAACGGAAAATGTGTGGTCAGGTAAGCAAGTCTCATCGTGTCGCAAGGCCAGCGTACGGCCGCAGGCCGCCCTGCGAAACCGCGAAAGCGTCCTCCCGACGGGCCCAATAATCCCAATCTAAGCGGACTTTGGGCACAACTCGGCCGGGGTACCATCGTGCGAAGATAGCTACGCTCGTCCACCCCCGGGAGCCCCGATGCCGGACTCGACCGTTTCGATAATCATCCCCACGAAGAATCGTCCCGATGACATAAAACGGTGCCTTGCGAGCATAGCGGCCCAAAGCCGCATGCCGGACGAGATCATCGTCGTCGATCAGTCGAGCCGGCCCTACGCGTTACCGCAAATCGCCGGCTTGACGCATATCTACGATACTACGATCAACGGAGCTTCTGCGGCACGTAACGTCGGCGTCCGCCATAGCCGCTCCGACATCCTCTTCTTCATAGACGACGACGTCGAGTTGTTGCCTCACACGGTCGAGCGGCTGCTCAGCGCGTTTGCGGCTGCGCCTGATGCCATTGGAATGCAATGCCGCGACCTATCTCCCGAACGGTGGGGGCGGCGGGGCAGACTCTATTTGGCGATATTCTACAGAGGCTTTTTCAGCCATCGCTCGCGCAAGCGAGGCGGGGTCGAATATCTGAGATGGCTGGCCGGCTTCGCCATGGCCTATCGCCGCAAGCTCTTCGATGCCGGCGAGTTTTTCGACGAGACGCTGGAGGGGTATTCGTTCGGTGAGGATTGGGAGCTTTCCCAAAGAGCCCGACGCTACGGCACGCTTCAAATAGCCGAGGGTGCCGAGCTCTTTCATCACGCCTCTCCGGTGAACCGCGACGACGTCTCCATGTTGCGACGACGCTGGGTCAACTATCGCTATTTCTTCGAGAAGCTCGAGGCGGCGCGTAATCCGCTCAACCACGCATGGAAGCTTTGGTGGGAGATCGGTGAAGCCTATGCGTGGCTGCGTAACGGGATGGGACTGCCTTGGTCGTATCGTGCGACGATCCCCGTTCGGCGCGATCAAACCCGCCCCTAAATGTCCGCCCTATCGCCGACCTTGGGACGTAATGAGTTGCGCCCGCCCGCAGGGCCGGAAGGCGCGAGGGCGATACGCATCGCCGTCGTAGGCGAGCCCTTTTTTTTAGACCGGCACGCCGGCCTTCTCGAGGCCCTTCGCAAACGGGTCCGGGCGGTCGATCGGATCCCGCTCGTCGATCGCCCGCTCCTCCACGCGGCCCGTTTTGCGCTCGGCGAGGTCCTTCGAGGCGCGGCTTGGACGCCATCCCCGGGCACTCTTCGCCGATTGCGCGATCGCTTCGAAAAAGATCCGGCGACCTTCGTTCGCAGGTCTCGCATCAGCGAGCGGATGCTCGCCGCTGCGACGCAAAAGCCGGATCTGGTCGTTCAGATCGGCTCGCTCTGGTCGCCGAATCTTTCAGGATCGGCGCTCCCCTATGCACATTACATCGATGTGACGACCGCGATGGTCCGGCGATACTGGCCACAGTGGCTGCCGTACGATCGTGATGCGACGCTCGAGGCCTGGCTGTCTTTGGAAGGGGCGAGTTATCGCGGCGCCTTTCGGGTGTTCACCTTCACGCGCGCGGCACGCGACTCCCTGATCCGGGATTATGGGGTCGATCCCGAGCGCGTGGCGACCGTCGGAACGGCCGGTCATTACGGGCCGACGTCGATGGAGACTCGCTCGTACGGCGGTCGTCGTATCATCTTCAACGGGTCGGAGTTCGAGCGCAAGGGAGGCGACCTCGTCCTGGCGGCGTTTCGAATGCTGCGCGAACGTGTTCCCGATGCGGCCTTGCGCATCGTAGGGACGCGCAACGTACCGCCGCAACAGGGCGTCGACGTTTTGGGGAACGTATCTCGCGATGTTTTGTACCGCGTCATGGCCGAAAGCGACGTGGTACTTGCTCCGTCGCGCTTCGAGGGGATACCGGGGTTTGTTTTGGAAGCGATGCATTACGGCGCCGTTCCGATTCTGTCGGACGCCGTCGGGATGAGCGAGATCATCACGGACGGCGACGAGGGTTTCATCGTATCCCCGACGACCGTCGATCGGCTGGTGGATCGCGTCGAGGCGGTTTTGCGTGATCCCGCCCTTGCGCGGCGCCTCGGCTCTGCGGCTCGCCGGCGCATAGCGAGGTATATGGACTGGGATGCGGTCGTCGATCGTATGCTGAGATCGGCGACCTGCCCCGCGCAATGAGGTGAGACGGATCGCAACGGTTCGCGCCGGCCGCCGACTCTGGATCGCGATGCTCGCCGTTCTCATCGTGATCCTCCTCGCGGTGAAACGAGCCGAGATCCTCGGCGGCGATCGCTCCGATTCGAGGTTGCCTGCTGCAGCGACCGCGGCCGCACTGG
>Ga0209061_1000592_pt1 | contig 83842 bp, 75 predicted proteins | sample Coa_R1_10_FD_187157 | JGI IMG/M metagenome (GOLD analysis project Ga0209061, IMG submission 187157) | Surface soil microbial communities from Centralia Pennsylvania, which are recovering from an underground coalmine fire - Coalmine... | ecosystem: Environmental > Terrestrial > Soil >...
CGCGTGCGAGCGCCTCGCGGAGGTTCGGCCGCTCGTCGTCCACGTTCGCAGAGCATACGCGGCGCGCCTCCGGCAAAGGGGCCCATGCCACCACGCCCGCCCCGCGCGCGATTCCCTGCTTCCTCGAGGGCACAGGGCGCCGCTAAGGACCGCCCCGCGCACCCTGCCGTGCCCGCTTCCGAGGGACCGGCTGTGGCCCAACCTTCGCCGGCGGCCCCGCCCCTGCCTGCGGCTCCGCGCGTGGCCCCAGCCCCTGGCCGGCGGCCCGCCCCTGCCTGCAGCTCCGCGCGTGGCCCCAGCCCCTGGTCGGCGATCCCGCCCCTGCCCCCTGCTCCGCGCGTGGCCCAACCTTGGCGGCGCCCCGCGCCTGCCGGCCGGTGCCCCCCATCCCGGGTGGGGCGCTTTGGAAGAAAGTGTTGTATTACGACCAAAACTTCCAAGTACCTCGCCTCAGCGGCATGTTGCCTCGACGCCAGGCATCCTCCGTCAGTGGCACAGGCGGCAACGCAACCGCAGGCGTACAACCCGGCGGGCGGACGCAGAGCGAGGTGCGGCTGCGGCGCTGCATCGGGTCGCCGCCCCGGCGGGCGTTTCAGGATCCGCCCGCGGCCTGGAAGGCCTCGAGCACGGTCTTGAAGAAGGCGGGCGAGGTTTGCCGCCAAGCCGGGCAACATGGCGGCCCCCCAGGGGCGCTGATCCCGATCTCGAGATGCGGCGCGGTGGAGATGCCGACCCGGCCACAGCCGACCTCGGCGATCGGCTCGCCGGCCGTGACGCTGGCCCCAACCGGCACGAGCGCCGGCAGAGCGTGCCCGTAATAGATGTACCTGCCGGCCAACGGACCGTCGGAAACCTTGAGGATCGGCGCCGCCGGCCCAAAGCCGCCGATCCCCTCCTGCACGATCGTGCCATCGGCAACCGCAACCTCGACCACCTGGCTGCCGCATGCGCCCCCGACGGTGGGGATGTCGATCCCCTGATCGAGCGTCCAATCGGAGACGGGCATGACTTCGGCGAGCGGCCGGAGCGGAAACACGATCTGCGCGGCGGGCACGCTGGATCCGGACGAGCTCGAGCCCGAGGAGGAGCCATCACCCGGCGAGGAGGCTCCGTCCGATGAGCCGGAGGAGGCGCCGGAGCCGCCGCCCGCGCCCACGAGCGCATACAGCGCGCCCGCGGTTAGCGGCCCGACGATCCCGTCGACGCTGAGTCCGTGCGCGGCTTGAAAGTGCATCACCGCGGCCCGCGTCAGCGGGCCGAAGTAGCCGGTCTCAGGCACGGTGTAGCCTGCCTCGGTCAGCCACGCCTGCAACTGCCGCACATCCGCGCCGCTGTCCCCGAAGCTGAGCAGTCGCCCGAACACGGCCCCGGCGGAGGAGCCGGAGGGCGAGCCCACACCGCCGCTCGCGGAGCTGGATGACCCCGAGGCGTTCGGGCCGTTTGAGGAGCCCCCGCCACCGGAGGAGCGCGAGCTGGATGAGCCCGCGGAGCCTCGACCCGCATGCAGGAGCGCATACAGCGCGCCGGCCGTCTGCGGACCGACGATCCCGTCGACGCTCAGATGCCGAGCGCGCTGGAAGCGCATCACCGCCGCCCGCGTCAGCGGGCCGAAGTAGCCGGTCGCCGGAACGCGATCGCCAAGGGCGCTCAGCCAACGCTGCAGCTGCCGCACATCCGCGCCCCGGTCGCCAAAGCTCAGCACGCGCCCAAACCGCACGACTGAGCCGGCGGACGAGGAGGAGCCCGAGCGCTGGTTGGAAGAGCCGGAGCGCAAGCCGGACCTCTGGATGCCGCGGGTCGTCGCGGAGGCCCTACCGGGATCGCCAGAGCGCCGCCGGATGATTGCGTACAGCGCGCCGGCCGTCTGCGGACCGACGATCCCGTCGACGCTCAGATGCCGAGCGCGCTGGAAGCGCATCACCGCCGCCCGCGTCAGCGGGCCGAAGTAGCCGGTCGCCGGAACGCGATCGCCAAGGGCGCTCAGCCAACGCTGCAGCTGCCGCACATCCGCGCCCCGGTCGCCAAAGCTCAGCAGCCGCGCAAATGCCGCTGCCCGAGAAGACGATGCATACGCAGCGCCCGGCGTCAGAGCGCTGGTGGCGAGGGCCAGGGCAAGGAGCGCGGCGACGAGCGCGGCCAGGCGCGGGCGGCATGACATGCGAGCAATCTCGACGGCTCGGCGCGCGCTCGCCAGGCAGAGCCTCGCCTTGCACGGTGTCGCATCCTCAAACCTGCAAAGAGCCACCCCGCCACGCCGTAACTGCGCGCCAACGTGCGTGCGGTAGACCTAAGTGCCACCAGGGGTGCGCCGCGAGCGGCGGCGTGAGAGGATCAAGGGTGGATGGCGATCGACGTCCCACAGGACCGCGAGCTTGACCTCGTCCAGCTTTTGCGCGAGCGCAGCGGCGAGGCCATGGAGCTGAACCAGCGCCACCTCAACCCTCAGCTCGGGCGGGTCGTGCACACGCTCGGCTTCGACCGCGACTGGACTGCGGGCCGAGGCGCGTACCTGATCGACCGCGAGGGGGTCGAGTACCTCGACCTGCTGTCCGGCTACGGGGTGTTCGCGCTGGGCCGCGCGCATCCCTACGTGAAGGCGCAGCTACAGCGGGTGCTGGAGCTGGACACTCCGAACCTGCCGCAACTCGGCGTCTCGGCGCTCGCCGGTCTTTTGGCCGAGCGGCTGATCGCCCATGCGCCGCCACCGCTCGAGGCGGTGGTGCTGACCAACTCCGGCACCGAGTCGGTCGAGACCGCGCTGAAGCTCGCGCGTGCCGCCACCGGCCGGCCCCGGTTCCTCTACTGCAAGCGCGGCTTCCATGGCCTCACGCTCGGCTCGCTCTCGGTCAACGGCAACGAGGAGTTCCGCGAGCGCTTCGGGCCGCTGCTGCCGGGCTGCACCGCGGTCCCGTTCGGCGATCTCAACGCGCTCGAGCGCGAGCTCGGCAGCGGCGACGTCGCCGCCTTTGTGGTCGAGCCGATTCAAGGCAAGGGGGTCCACATCCCTCCCGCCGGCTACCTCGAGGCGGCGCAGCGCGCCTGCCACGACGCGGGAGCGCTGCTGATCCTCGACGAGGTGCAGACCGGCCTTGGGCGCACGGGGCGCTTCCTCGCGCTCGAGCACTGGGGCCTCACGCCCGATCTGGTGACCATCTCGAAGGCGCTCTCGGGCGGCTACGTGCCGATCGGGGCCGTGCTCTGCAGCCGCCCTGTGTTCGAGCGCACCTTCGACTCGATGGAGCGCAGCGTCGTCCACGGATCGACGTTTGGCAACAATGATCTGGCTGCGGCCGCGGGGCTCGCTACGCTCGCCGCGCTCGAACGGGAGCGGCTGGTGGAACGCGCCGCGGCGCTCGGCGCTCGCCTGCTGGAGCTCACGCGACCACTGACCGAGCGCTTCGAGATCGTGCGCGAGGTGCGCGGCGTCGGCCTGATCTGGGCGATCGAGCTGGGCCCGCCGTCGGGTCGTGCCGCCCGCCGCATCTGGGAGGCGATCGAACGCCACCAGCCGGGCCTGTTCGCGCAGCTCGTGACCGTCCCGTTGTTCTCAGAGCACCGCATCCTCACTCAGGTCGCGGGGCACCACATGAACGTGATCAAGGCCCTGCCGCCCCTGGTGATCGCGGAGGCGGAGCTTGAGCGCTTCGCCGCCGCGCTCACGCAGGTGCTCGAGTCAGTGGAGCGCCATTTTCTGCGCAGCTACGCAACGCTTGGATTCGAGCTCGGACGACGCACCCTCGCGCAGCCCCGCCCTGCGCGGGCGGGAGCGAGCAGCCGCGGCCGCGCCGGCGTGGCTAACGGCAACGGCGTCAGCTCGCCCTCTGACTCAGGACGACCGCGGCTCGCGCAGCGCTGAGGCCGCGCGCCGCTCGCGCCGCCTGAGCTCACGCGCCCTCGCCAGCAGCGGCTCAAGCTGGCCGCGGGCGACGAGCGCCGGCGCCGCCGCCAGCAGCAGGTTGAAAGCGCGGTAGACGACAACCGCCGCGAGCGCCGGCGCCAGGGGTTGGTGAACCCAGTACAGGGCGAAGGTCATAAGCGCCTCGGTCACGCCCGCGCCGCCAAGCGGCAGCGAGCGGCGCGTGGCCGCGTAGCCGGTTCCGTAGGCGATGATGACCCTGCCGGGACCGGGCTGCAGACCGAACATCAAAAGCGCGCCGTAGAAGGCTGCGATGTCCGCTGCCCAGTACAGCAGCGCGCCAAGCCACATCGACGCGTGCGGGCCGGGGCGTCGAAGCATGCAGCGGAGCACGAACACGCCCTCGAGCGCCTGCGCGATCCATTCGGGTCGCCGCGAGCCGAGCAGCGGCAGCCGCCGCTCGGGCGGCGCTGCCCAGAACGCAAGCAGAAAGCCGGCCGGCACGGCCAGCGCCCACGGCCACAGCAACGAGCCCGGCACGCGCGCGCCGGTCGCGAGCAGCAGCACCGCGGCGCCGCAGGCGATCGGAGATAGCACGACCCATTCGAGCGCCCCCAACGCCAGCACTCGCACTCGCGCCGAGCGTTCGTCCTCGTGCAGCCCGTGCAGCAGTTGCTTGTCGATCCCGAACCCCCCGCCGATCGCAAACGGCCCAAAGCCGGCCACCACCGCCCGCGCCACCAACGGCAGCGCCAGCGGCGCGTGCCCGTGGATCTCGGCGATCGCGCGGTAGGCGAGCATGTAGGCGGGGTAGGTGAGCAACTCCGCAGCCGCCACCAGGGCCACCCAGCCCACGTCGACATCGTCGAAGACGCGTCCGATCGCCTTCGCGCCGGTCAGGTGCGCGAGACCGACCACCGCGCCCGCCGCGATCGCGGTTGCAAGCACTGAGGCCGCAAGTCCACGCGGTCTGCGTAGGCGGGGCATTGGCTCCCGACCATAGCGCCAGGACCGGGGGCGCCGCTAAGAATCACGTTAGCGTGCCTGCCGCCCCCCGGCCGCCGAGGCCGCATCATCACCCTCCCCCGCCTGCCGCCCCCCGGCCGCCGAGGCCGCATCATCACCCTCCCCCGCCTGCCGCCCCCCGGCCGCCGAGGCCGCATCATCACCCTCCCGCACCTGCAGCCCGCCCGCCCCGGGGCTCAGCTCCGCCCGCGCCGGCACGCGGGCGAGCACAGCTGCGCCGCCGGCGACCAGGCCGAGGCCGCTCAGAAGCGCGCCGACGCGGCCTGCATTCGAGCCGAGCTCCTCAACCCCGGCCGAGAACGCCATCAGCACGGGAATCGGCACCTTGAGCGCGCTGATCACGGGCCCGACGCTGATTGCCGGCCGCTCGCTCATCGCCGAGTTCTCCTCGAGGAAGGCGAGTGCGCCGACGCCAAGCGCGGCTGCGAACCAGATCGCCGCGAGCGCCCAGCGACCCGCGGCGGCCGACTGCGCGAGCAGCTTCGACGCGAAGTCAGTCCATGCGTAGGACAACCCGGCAGCGACCACCAGCAGGATCCCGGTGCGGCGATGCGCCCGCCCGAGCGCGAAGGCCCAGATCGCAATGCCGCCGACGGTCGCGCTCGTCAGCGTCAGCCGCAGGAACGGGACGCGCGTGTTCGAGTGGCCGGGTGCCTGCAACACGACCGCCACAAGCCCACCGACGAGTGCGAGTGCGGCCAGGCGCTCGCGCCAGCCGACGTGCTCGCCAAGCTTCGTCCGCGCCAGCCACAGCAGTCCCAGCTGGCTGGTGGCGAGCATCGGCTGCACCACCGTGATCGGGGCGAACGCGAGCGCCGTCACCTGCAGCGGCCACTGCGTCACGGTCAGCGCCGTGCCCGCCAGCCAGCGCCTACGCCGCAGCAAGCGCAACAGCAGCCGCAGGCGCATCTCGCGGCCGCGGGGCGCAAGCCGCGCCTCCGAGGCCATCAACGCAACCCCAAGCGCGTCGGCACCCGCCGCCGCCAGCGCGAGCGGGATGCCGGCGGCGATCACGGGCGGTCTGTCAGTGCGCGAGCGCCGACCAGAGCGCCTTGTGGGGCTGGCGGAAGGCCTCGTTGATCGCTGTCGGCTCGTAGCCGCAATGAGCCATGCAGTTGTCGCAGCGCGGATCCTTGCCGCGGCCGTACCGGCTCCAGTCGGTCTCCTCGAGCAACTCGCGGTAGCTCGACGCGTACCCGTCGCCCATCAGGTAGCAGGGGCGCTGCCAGCCGAACAGCGAGTAGCTCGGGATCGCCCACGCGGTGCAGCTGAAGTCGCGCCGGCCCTCGAGGAAGTCGAGATAGAAGGGCGAGTGGTTCAACCGCCACTTGCGGCGCCTGCCGCCGGCGAACGCGGCGCGGAACAGCCGCCGGGTCTGCTCGACGCCGGGGAAGTGCTCCTGATCGGGGGCCTTCTCATAGGCGTAGGCGGGCGAGATCATCATCTGGTCGACCTGCAGCTCATCGTTGAGGAAGTCGAGCACCTCACGCACCGTCTGCGGCGTGTCATCCGAGAAGAAGGTGGTGTTGGTGGTCACACGGAAGCCGCGGCGCTTCGCCTCGCGGATTGCGGCCACCGCCTTGTCGAACACGCCCTCGCGGCAGACGGACTTGTCGTGGCGCTCGCGCAGGCCGTCGATGTGGACGGCGAAGGCAAAGTAGGGCGATGGCTTGAACTTGTCGAGCTTGCGCTCGAGCAGGAGCGCGTTCGTGCAGCAGTAGACGAACTTCTTGCGCTTGACGAGCTCCGCGACGATCCGATCGATCTCGGGGTGCACGAGCGGCTCACCGCCCGCAATCGAGACGACGGGGGCACCGCACTCCTCGACTGCCGCCACCGCCTGCTCGACCGACATGCGCCGGCGCAGGATGTGGTCCGGATGCTGGATCTTGCCGCAGCCCGCGCAGGCGAGGTTGCATTGGAACAGCGGCTCGAGCTCCAGCACCAGCGCATACTTCTCGCGCCCGCGCAGCCGCTGGGCGAGGATGTACCCGCCGACCTTGAGGCTCTGACGCAGCGGTACGCCCATCAGGCTCTCACCTCCCGCGGTGGCGCGAAGCGCACGGTCTCGCGCGCCACCGCGTGCTCGCTGATCTGAAGCTCGCCGAGCACCCGCAGGGCGCGTACGAGGCGCTGCACGATCCGCTCCGGGCTTGAGGCGCCGGCGGTCACGCCCACGCGCCGGACGCCGTGCAGCCACGCCGGGTCGATCTGCGACTCGTCGTCGACGAGATGCGCCCGCACTCCCTGTCGGCGGGCAACTTCGACCAGCCGGTTGGAGTTTGAGGAGTTGCGCGAGCCGACGACCAGGATCACCTCGCAGCGCTCCGCGAGAGCGCGCACGGCGTCCTGGCGGTTCTGCGTCGCATAGCAGATGTCGTCCGAGCGCGGGCCGACGATGTTCGGGAAGCGCTCCCGTAGCCGCTTGACCACGCCGGCGGTCTCGTCGACCGCGAGCGTCGTCTGCGTCAGGTAGGCGACCCGGTTCGGATCCTCGACCTCGAGCGTGTCGACCTCATCGGCGTCGGCGATCAGGCGGATGCGCTCCGGCGCCTCGCCGGCGGTGCCCTCGATCTCCTCGTGGCCGTCGTGGCCGATCAGCACGATCGTGTAGCCGGCCTTGGCAAAGCGACGCGCTTCGGCGTGGACCTTGCCGACCAGCGGACAGGTGGCATCAATCACATTCAGCTCCTTGGCCTGGGCCTGCTGGCGCACGCGCGGGGAGACGCCGTGCGCGGAGAAGACCACGGTTGCGCCATCAGGCACCTCCTCCAGCTCCTCGACGCAGATCGCGCCGCGCCGCTCAAGCTCGGCGACGACGTGGCGGTTGTGAACGATCTGCTTGCGCATGTAGACGGGCGGCCCATATTGATCAAGGGTACGCTCGACCACGTCGATCGCCCGCTCGACGCCAGCGCACGAGGCGCGCGGCGCGGCGAGCACCAGTTCGCGCGGCGCTACCGCCCGCGCCCAACCCGCAAGCGCGGTGGCCGCGGCGCGCAACGAGCGCGAGGCGGAGCGCGCCCCGCCCAGCAGCGCAGCCGGGCTCCACAGCTCGCGCGTGGGCGTGTCGAGCACCGCGCGCACGACCGCGAACGGCCGGCCGGCGGCCGCCGCCGCCAACCAGGCCGACTCCATGTCGGCGACCAGCGCGCCGGTGCGGGCCAGCGCGCGACGGCGCGCGGCGCCCACGACTGGCGCGCGGACGGAGACGATCGGGCCGACGCGCACCTGCAGACCCGCTCGCGCCAGCACGCCGCCGATCAGACCCGCCCCGTCGCAGCGTGCAAGCACCGATCCCGATGCGCTGAGCAGCTCTGAGGCGACGACCAGCTGGCCGGGCTCGAGCCCGTCGTCGAGCGCTCCCGCGAAGCCCGCGATGGCGACGGCGGCCGCGGGATGTTGCGCAAGCGCGCTGGCGGCGCGGCGCGCCCGCCGCGGCCCGACACCGGAGCGGATGATCTGCAGCTGCGGCGCGGCCCCGGCCAGGGCACGGGCTTCAAGCGCCATCGGGGTGATCAGCAGCAGCCGATTCGAGCTCGCGGGCGCGTGCCCATCCCGCGCCGAGCCGACGTCCCCGACGCGGCTCATCTCGCCACCTCCAAAAGTGCCCGCTCGGAGCCGAGAGCCGCAAGCGCCACGCGCGCCGCCGCGTGGCCGGAGCGCACGGCGCCCTCCATCGTCGCCGGCCACCCGGTGTCGGTCCAGGCGCCGGCCAGCGCAAGGCCGTCGATGCCGGTCCGGGCCCCTGGCCTGAGGGCGCGCGTCCCCGGCGCGGCCCGGAAAGTGGCAGCCTGCTCGCGCGTCACGTAGAAGCGCGCGATCCGCTTGCCCCGTGCGGCCGGGAGCAGCTCCGCCAGCGCCCGCTCGAAGCGAGCGCGAAGCTCCTCGCTCGGCAGCTCCATCTCCTCCTCGGCTGCCGACAGGGAGACCGCAAGAAGCTGACCGCACTCGATCCCGGATGCGGCGGTGCGATCGAACACGTACTGCACAGGCGAGTTCACGGCCGCCGCGAAGTCGTGCTCAAGCACTGTCTCCGTGTACCCCACATGAAGGTTGACGATCGGCGAGGTTCCCAGGCGCTCGAGCGCACCGGGGTCTCGCAGCGCCCCTTCCGGCGCAAGCCGGGCGGCGCGGCCATGCGGCACGGCGAGCACGACCGCGTCGGCCTCGAGCCGCTCGCCGCCCCCCGTCACCGCGAGCGCGCCGTCCTCGTCGCGCTCGATGCGCTCGGCGCGGAAGCGCAACCGCACCTCCACGCCCGCCGCTCGCAGCGCGCGCAGCGCCGCGTCACCGTGCACCTGCTGCAAGGGCACCTTCGCATAGCCGATGTCCCCGGCGTCGGCGCGCTCGAGCAGCCCGGTGCGGAACACGAACGCCGCGGCGGCGAGCGAGCTCTCGGCGGCCGGCAGGTTGAGCGTCGGGCGGCAGATCAGGTCCCAGAGCGCCTCGCGCGCGTGCAAGCCCTGTCCGTGCGCCTCAAGCCAGGCGCCGAAGCTGCGCTCGTCGACCGCGCGCTCGGCGGGGTCGATCCGCCGCAGCAAAAGCGCCGCGCGCGCGGCCGCCAGGCGCTCGGCCGGGCGCAGGTGCCGGTAGCGGGCGAGCGCCGGCATCAGGTGAAGCGGCGCCGGCAGCGGCGCGCGCCACAGCCAGGCGGTCCGCCGCCCCGGTGCGAGCACGGGCAGCGCCAGGCGATCCTGCAGCGTCGTCTGGGAGGCGGTGCCGAGCCGTTCGAGCAGCGCCCGGTAGGCGGTGCAGCAGCGTAAAAAGACATGCTGGCCGTTGTCGAGCACAAGCCCGTCGCGCTCGAACGAGTAGGCGGCGCCGCCGAGCCGGGGGCGCACCTCGAGCAGCGTCACCCGCGCGCCGGCGTCGGCGCAGTCGAGCGCGGCAGTGATGCCGGCCAGCCCGCCGCCGACCACGATGACACGCCGATCCCGATCCAACGCCGTCAGGCTCACGGCCGAGCCCTCCCCACATTCATGGCTGTGCCCTCCGCCAGGCTGCACAGCGCGACCCACGCCTTCTGCCAGGATGCCAGCGCCACGCCCCCATCGCGGATCGCCAGCGGGTTGCGCTCGATCCGCTCGAGGATGCGACGATAGATGCCGCTCATCGCCGCCACGCAGGCGGCGCTGCGCCCGTCGAGCAGCTCGAGCAGCGCGAGCCCCCGGGAGAAGCGCTCCGCTGCGCGCTGGGCCTCGAAGCGGATCAGCGATGCGAACTGCGCAACCGGCGCTGCCAGCGGGTCCGGGCAGCCGAAGCGCTCAAGATCCTCGGCGGGCAGGTAGAGGCGACCACGCTCCGCGTCCTCGCGCACATCGCGCAGGATGTTGGTGAGCTGCATCGCAACGCCGAGCTCCTCGGCGAGGCGGTCGGCGCGCGCGGGCTCGCGCGCGCCGAAGATCGCCACGCACAGGCGCCCGATCGTGCCCGCCACGTGGCGACAGTAGTCGAGGAGCTCCTCGAAGGTCTCGTACCGTCGGCCGCTGACATCCATCTCGACGCCGTCGATCAGGTCCGAGAGCGCTTCGCGCGGCAGCCCGAAGCGAGCCTCGGCATCGGCCAGCGCGACGCGCATCGGGCTGCCATCGGGACGGTCGAGCTCCGCGCGCGCCTGCGCCAGCAGCTCTCGCTTGCGCTGCGCCGGATGGCCGCCGTCGCCGATGTCGTCAACTCGCCTGGCGAACGCGTAGACGGCGCACATCGCGCGGCGCTTATCGGCTGGGAGCAGGCGGATGCCGTAGTAGAAGTTGCCCGCGGCGGCGCGCGTGAGCGCCTCGCAGGCCTCGTATGCGTCAAGCAGCGTGGGGGGCGCGAGCGTCGCAGTCATCGTCGCCCTCCCCCGCCCGCAAGCAGGCGCACAAGCTCGAGCGCAAGCGCCGCCCTCGAGGCCCGTGGCGGTTGGGCGAGCACATCGAAGCCGGAGCGCTCGATCGCCCGCAGCGCGGCCCGCCCGCCGGCGACGAACGCTGCGACGGCCAGCGCCGGGCGCCCGCGGAGGGTGCCGATCAGCGGCGCCCCGGAGTCGAGCAGCGCACGCGTGCGGGCTACCTCGAAGGCGAGCAGCTCGCGCAGCCGCGGACCCGCGGTGCGCTCCCCCAGCTCGTGCTCGGCGACGTCGAATCGCTCGAGATCCTCGGCGGGGATGTAGATGCGTCCGGCGCGGTAGTCCTCGGCCACATCCTGCCAGTGCTCGGCGAGCTGCAGGCCGCTGCAGATCCGCGCGGACAGCCGGAGGCGCTCGGGGGTGGCCGCGCCGAACACGTGCAGCACAAGCTCGCCGACCGGATCGGCCGACAGCGCACAGTAGTCGAGCAGCTCGGCGAAGGTGCCGTAGCGGTGGACGCGCTGATCCCGGCGGTTTGCCTCGATCAGCGCGTGGAACGGAGCCGCCGGCAGCGCACACGCCTGGATCGTCGGCTGCAGGCGCGCGAGGAGCTCCCAGCCCGGGCGTGCATCGGGGTCGAACGCGCGATCAAGCTCACGCTCGAGCTGATCGAGCGCTTGCAGGCGGTCGCCTGCGAGCGCGTCGCCAAGCTCGTCCACCAGCCGCGCGAAGCCGTAGATCGCGAGCAGGTGCCTGCGCTGCGCGCGCGGGAGAACCCGGCTTGCGACGGGGAAGTTCTCGCCGCCCGCGCGCGCCATCACGGCCGTGGGCGCGGGGATGCTCGAGGTGGCGCTCATCGACGCTCCCACCCGCTCATCGACGCTCCCACTCCTTCACCGCACGCCCCAGCGCCATCACCGGGAACAGCAGCCGGTACAGGTGATAGTTGATGTAGAAGTCGCCGGGGAAGCCGGTGCCCGTGTGGCGGTCCTCGTCCCAGCCGCCATCCTCGCGCTGGTGTGAGAGCAGCCAGCGGATCCCGCGCTCGAAGCCCGGCGAGGAGGCCTCGCCGGCGGCGTGCAGGCCGAGCAACGCCCAGGCGGTCTGCGAGGCGGTGCTGACCCCGCGCCCGATCCAGGCGGGATCCTCGTAGGAGCGGCAGTCCTCGCCCCAGCCGCCATCGTCGTTCTGGTGCTCATAGAGCCAGCGCACGGCGCGCCGCACACGCTCATCGGAGGTTGGGATTCCGGCCGGGATCAGCGCGCACAACGCGGACCAGGTCCCGTAGATGTGGTTGACACCCCACCGTCCAAACCATGAGCCATCCGCCTCCTGCGCGTCGAGCAGCCAGCGCAGTCCCGCAGCGGCCGCAGCGCGAATGCGCTCCACGGGGAGTCCGGCGGCAGCGGATGAGCGCGAAGCGCCGTTCGCGCCCGCAGGTGCTGCGTTCCCGGCCGGCGCGTGGGCCACCCCCGAGGCCGCGCGCGAGCGCTCCGCGAGCTCCGCCGCGAGCAGCTCAACCGCATGGGCCGTGACGTCGGCGCTTGGCGGATCGATCACCTCGCCGAAGTCGAGGAATGGGATCTCCCGGGCAAGCGCTCGACAGTTGTCGGCATCGAACGCTCCCCAGCCGCCGTCCGCGCTCTGCATCCCAACCGTCCACTCCACACCGCGCGCGATCGCCTCCCCCAAGCGTCCGCCATCTGGATGTGCGGCGCGCCGCAGCGCCAGCGCCACGACCGCCGTGTCATCGACATCCGGATAGTTGACGTTGTGGTACTCAAACGCCCAGCCCCCCGGCCGCAGCGCCGGCCGTCGCACTGCCCAGTCTCCGCGCACGTCGATCACTTGGCGCGCGAGCAGCCAGTCGGCAGCGCGCACCAGCGCCTCATGGTCGGCGGCCAGCCCGGCGTCGGACAGCGCCAGCAGCGCGAGCGCCGTGTCCCAGACGGGCGATTGACAGGCCTCCAGCCAGCAGCTGCCGTCCGGCTCGCGCACGGTGAAGCCCTCGAGTCCCTCAAGGCCAGCGCGAATCGCCGGGTGATCAAGCGGATAGCCCTGCAGGCGCAAGGCGATCAGCGAGTAGACCCAGGGCGGCTGGATCCCCCCCCAGCCGCCGTCTGCCTCCTGGCGCGCGAGCGTCCAGCGCTCCGCGGCAACCAGCGCAAGCCGGCGCAGCGGCGGGATCGGGTGGCGCTCGTAGATGCGCAGCAGCCGATCGATTGCCACCAGCGCGCGACCCGTGAGCGTGCGCCCCTGCACGGGGGCCGCCGGCGGCCCCGGGCCGAGCTCGTCGAGCGTCAGCCCGAGCGGGCGCACCGGTCGGTGCGCCCGCACGATCGTCAGCGCCACAACCGTCTGGCGTGCCCAGCAGGCGAAGTCATAGCGGTTGAGGGGGAACCAGCGCGGCAGGAACATCAGCTCCGGCGGCAATGCCGGCACCTCCTCCCAGGGCCAGAGGCCGAACAGCGCCATCCATACGTGCGTGAAGACCCGCGCCGCCCGCGTCCCGCCCCGGGCGCGCACGAACGCCGCCGCCCGTCGCATGTGCTCGGCGTCGGGGTCATCGCCCGCCAGCTTCAGCGCCCAGTAAGCCTCGACCGTGGTGGACAGATCGCCGGGCCCGCCCGCGTAGTTGGCCCAGCTGCCGTCTGGGGCCTGGCAGGCGCGGATGTGAGCGGCGGCGCGCCGCAACCGCTCTTCGTCGCGGACGCCGAGGAATTCGCGCAGCAGCAGGTCCTCCGCGTCCATCGTCACGTTGGTCTCGAGCAGCCCACGCCAGTGGCCATCCGGGCGCTGGAGCGAGAGCAGGAGATCGCGCGCCCGCGCCAGGCCCCGACGCGTGTCGGCGAGCAGCGCGCCACCGGCAGCCCCCTGCGCCGCCGCGCCGCCGAGGTCCACGGACGGCGAGGCGCCGCCAGCCAGCGCCTCCTCGCCCGCTGCCGCTGTTCCCTCCGACTCAATCGCTGTCCGACGTGCCGCCACGGGCCTCCTGTGCTCTAGCATCTCCCGTTGCACCGGGGGCGCTTGGGACCTATGCGAAAGGTTAATATAAGCGGAGCCTCGGTTCCGTCCGGAGGCTAGGATTGTCAGAATGCCGCCCAGACTCCGTCGCGATGCGCGGCGCAACCGCGATCGAATTCTCGATGCCGCATGCCGCTGCTTCGCCGCCAAGGGTCTCGACATCGGCGTCGATGAGATCGCCGAGGCAGCCGGCGTCGGCGTCGGCACGCTCTACCGCCACTTTCCCAGCAAGGCGGCGCTGATTCGCGCCATCATCGAGCGTCGGCTTGAGGAGCTACAGCCGGCGATCGACCACGCGCTCGCCGCGGAGGATCCCGGCAGCGGGCTGGTCGAGCTTGTCACCGCGGCCGTCGCCCAGCAGATCGGCGACCAGGCGCTGGCCCAGATGGTGCTCTCCAAGGCCGCGCCCGAGCTGTTCCCCGAGAGCCTGCGCGAGCGCTTCCTCGGACCGCTCGAACGCCTGCTGGCGCGCGCGCAACGCGCCGGCCAGGTGCGCGGCGACATCAGCCCGGCGGACCTACCCGCGATCCTGCGGATGGCCTCGGCCTCGGCGCTGCCCGACGGCGATGGGCTCACCTGGCGCCGCTACCTGCGGCTGCTGCTGGACGGGCTGCTCGCGCGCTCCAGGGGCGGGGCGCTCGCGGGTCCCTGAGCAACGCAACTTGCGCCCCCAAGTCGCGCCGCCGCGCGACCGCCCACTGTCGGGCTAGCCGTTGGCGGGATCCGCGACCCCGGCGCGCCGCCGCTCGTCGATGATCGCCTTGATGCGCGCAAGCGTCTGCTCCGACATGCGTCGGACCTCCCAATGGGTGAGCTTGACCACGCGCATCGGCGAGGTCGCGATCACGTCGGCCGAGCGCGGCTCGCGCTCGATCAGCCCCATCTCGCCGATCAAGTCACCGGGTCCGAGCGTCGCGATCCTCTCGCCGTCCCTGATGACATCGGCGGTCCCCTCCTCGATCGCGATCAGCTCCGTGGAGTAGTCGCCTTGCTTCATCAGCAGCTGGCCCTGGGCAACGCTCGTCTCGGTCGCGAACGTCGCAAGCCGCCGCGCCTCAGCCTCGGACAGCTGCGAGAAGATCGGGATCGCGGTCAGCCGGCCTGGGTCCATCGCAGTGCACCTCGCTGGATCGGTTGACGCCACTCTACCCGTCATCGCCCGCGCGGATGCCACCCCGCAGACAGTCGAGAACGCTCCGCTAGGGCCCGCGGTCGATCGCGCCTGCCGCCGCTCGCCTACAGCGCCTGCAGCTCGGCGGTGATCTCCGACACCGACTGCTTGGCGTCGCCGAAGAGCAGGGAGGTCTTCGGGTTGTAGAAGAGCGGGTTGTCGACCCCGGCGAAGCCTGACGCCATCGAGCGCTTGAGCACCACGACCGCGCCCGACTTGTCGACTTCGAGGATCGGCATGCCGTAGATCGGCGAGCCGGGCTCATTGTTGGCCGCGGGGTTGACGACGTCGTTGGCACCGATCACGAGCGTCACGTCGGTTCGCGGGAACTCGGGGTTGATCTCGTCCATCTCCTTGAGCAGCTCGTAGGGAACGTCGGCCTCCGCCAGCAGCACGTTCATGTGGCCAGGCATGCGCCCGGCGACGGGGTGGATCGCGAACTTCACCTCCACCCCCTTGGCCTCGAGCGCGCGCTCGAGCTCGCGCACCGCGTGCTGCGCCTGGGCGACGGCCATCCCGTATCCGGGGGCGATCACCACCTGGCGGGCGTACGCGAGCTGGATCGCGACGTCCTGCGCGGAGGTGCTGCGCACGACCTTGCCCTCGCTTGCGGCTTGCGCCGCGCCGGGCGCCGCCACCGCCCCCCCGAAGCCGCCCGCGATGATCGCCGGCACTGAGCGGTTCATCGCCCTCGCCATCAGGTTCGTGAGGATCGTGCCGGAGGCGCCGACGATCATGCCGGCGACGATCATCGCCGTGTTGCCGAGCGCAACCCCCGTGGCGGCTGCCGACAGCCCGGTGAACGCGTTCAGGAGCGCGATCACGACTGGCATGTCGGCTCCGCCGATCGGCAGCACGACCATGTTGCCGAGCAGCGCGGCCGCGAGCAGGATCCCAAGCACGAACAACAGCTGGGAGTGCACCCCCGCGAGCAGCGCCACCATCGTCCCGACCGCGACGAGCAGCAGCAGCGCGTTGAGCGCCGTCTGGCTTGCGCCGGGAAGCTTGATCGGGCGGCCGGGGAGCAGCTCCTGGAGCTTGCCGAAGGCGATGTTCGAGCCCCAGAACGAAATCGAGCCGACGATCGCCCCGAACAGCTCGAACACCTCCTTGCGCAGCGGGAAGTAGCCCGGGGCGAAGTGATGGCGGTACTCGACCCAGGCGATCAGCCACACCGCCCCGCCGCCCACGCCGTTGAAGAGGGCGACCATCTGCGGCATCGCGGTCATCCGCACCTTGAGCGCCGCGGGGATCCCGATCGCCGTCCCAATCACCAGCCCGAGCGCGATCAGCCACCACGTGTCGGCGCCGTGGAACTCGCCCCTGCGCAGGAGCGTGATCGCGATCGCAATCGCCATCCCCAGCGCAGCGATCTTGTTGCCACGCACGGCCGTGCGCGGCCCTGTCAGGCCGCTCATCCCGTAGATCAGCAACCCGAAGGCGATGATGTAGATGCCATCGATGAACGCGGGACGCTGGTAGATGGCGACCGCGAGCGCAGCCGCCGCGCTCACCCGCGCCTCCCATCGCTGGCCGCGGCCCGCTGCGCGGCCTCCTCCTTCTCCTCGGCGTCGCGCTTCGGCGGCTGCTTGGACTTGAACATGCCGAGCATCCGATCGGTGACCAGGAAGCCGCCGACAACGTTGATCATTCCGAACGCGACCGCAATCACCAGCAGCACCCGCTCCAGCACGCCATGCGATTCGGCCATCAACAGCAGGCCGCCGAGCACGACGATCCCGTGGATCGCGTTGGTGCCGGACATGAGCGGGGTGTGAAGCGTGTTCGGCACCTTTGAGATCACTGCGTAGCCGACGAATCCCGCCAGGACGAGCACGGCGAGGTCGATCACGAGCCTGTCCATCTGCGTAGCGCCTCCTCCTATCCCTATTGCTGCTAGCCGGCGCTGACCGCCGCGGCGGCGGCCTTCGCACCCTCATGCACGATCTCCCCCTCCCGGGTGATGCACGCGCTTGCGATCACCTCATCGGAGAAGTCAAGTCGAAGCCGGCCCTCTTCGACCATCAGCCGCAGCAGCGCCTGCAGGTTGCGGGCGTAGAGCATCGAGGCGTGCTCGGCCAACGTCGAGGGGAGGTTGAGTGGGGCGAGGATCTTCACGCCATGCTCGATCACCGCCTCGCCCGGACGCGAGAGCTCGCAGTTGCCCCCCTGCTCGCCCGCCAGATCGACGATCACCGAGCCGGGCTTCATCCGCTTCACGGCCTCGCGGGTAACCAGGATCGGCGCGCGGCGCCCGGGGACGAGCGCGGTCGTGATCACCACGTCGACCTTGCCGATTGCCTGCGCCATCAGCTCCTGCTGGCGCGCCTGCTGCTCCGCTGTCAGCTCACGCGCATATCCCCCCTCCCCCTCGAGGTCGCCGCCGAGGTCGAACTCGAGGAACTTCGCTCCGAGCGACTCGACCTGCTCCTTGACCGCGGCGCGGACGTCAAACCCCTGCACGACCGCGCCGAGGCGGCGCGCGGTGGCGATCGCCTGCAGGCCGGCGACGCCCGCGCCCAGCACGAGGACGGTCGCGGGCCGAATCGTGCCGGCGGCCGTCATCAGCATCGGGAAGAACCGGCCGAGCTCGCTTGCGGCGATCAGCGCTGCACGGTAGCCGGCGATGTTCGCCTGGCTCGAGAGCGCGTCCATCGCCTGCGCTCGGCTGATCCGCGGCACTGCCTCGAGCGCGAAGCTGATCACCCCGGCGCGGGCGAGCGCAGCCACGCCCTCGCCGTTGGTGAGCGGCTGGAGAAACCCGATCAGCACGGCGCCCCTGCGCAGGCAGGCGATCTCCTCTTGGCTCGGCGGTGCCACCTTGAGCACCACCTCGCAGCCGAGGGCCTCGGCGGCACTGGCGACCAGGCGAGCGCCGGCCTGCTCGAACTGCTCGTCGCCGATCAGCGCGCCCGCGCCCGCGCCACGCTCGACTAGCACCTCGTGTGAATCTCCGGCTAGCTTGCGAACCACTTCCGGCACGAGCGCAACGCGCCGCTCGCCCGGTGCTGTCTCCTTCGGCACGCCGATTTTCATCGGGCGCCGCAGCCTAGCGGTTGGTGAGTCGGCGCGCGCTGGCGCAGGCGAGGCGCAGAGCAAGCGGCCCCGTCCCCCCGCCGAGCGTACACTCGGGCGCGCGGTGACGGTCAACCTGACACGGATCTACACCCGTCTCGGCGACAGCGGCGAGACGCATCTGGGCGACATGAGCCGCGTGCCGAAGACCCATCCGCGGATCGAGGCGTATGGCACGGTCGATGAGCTCAACGCCAACCTCGGGCTGGCGTTGGCCTGCGCCCCGCTCCCGGCGGAGTACAGGCCGTGGCTTGAGCGGATCCAGAACGACCTGTTCGACGTTGGCGCCGACATCGCCGCGCCGTTCGATGCCCAGCGCGAGCGCCTGCGCGTCATCCCCGAGCAGACGCGCTGGCTTGAGGAGCGTTGCGACGAGGTGAACGCGACCCTCAGGCCGTTGAAGTCGTTCGTGTTGCCGGGTGGGACTCCGGCGGCCGCCCACCTGCACGTCTGTCGCACCGTCTGCCGTCGGGCGGAGCGGCTTGCGGTCGCGTGCGGCAGCGAGCTGAACCCGGAGGTCGTGCGCTACCTGAACAGGCTCTCGGATCTGCTTTTCATCCTCAGCCGCGGCGCCAACCGCGATCGCGGCGAGGTGCTCTGGGAGCCGGGTCGCTATCGCTGAGGCGCCGGGCGGCTTGGCGCCGGGGCTCCGGCCCATCTCAGCGCCCGACCGCCCTCAGCGCGCCGGCACGGCGCACTCCCCGCCTCTCCTCAGCGCTCGCTCCGGCTGACGCGGAAGTGCGGGGCCTCGCCGGTGCGCGCCACCTGGGCATAGTGCTCGATGTCCTCGGGCGAGGCGACCTCGACGCTCAGGCCATCGGCCAGCTCGAAGCGCGTGGCCTCATAGAGCAGCTCCTGATAACGCGGGCCGCCGGGCGGGTGGCCCTCGACGTCGAGCTCGTGGCGCCCGCACCGCAGCTCCCAGCGCTGCGGCCTCAGGAGCTTGTCCGCATCCAGCTTCAGTGGCCCGGCGGAGGCCTCTCCGCCGGCGCCCTCCTCGCGCACTTGCGCGCGCGCGGCCGCGAGCGCTCGCGCAAGCCGGTCGAGGTTGCGCCCGTAGGGGGCGCAGACGATCGCCACCGGCCCCCGCGCGTCGTGCTCGCCGCGAATCTGGCGCGCGACCGCGCCGACCAGCACAAAGTCGATGCGATTCTCCGACAGCCAGCGCAGCAGGGCAATCGCGCCCTCCTCCAAGTGGTCAAAACCGCTCGCGCGCGCGGTTGGACGGGGGCTGTCGATGGCGGGGACTCGGTTCTTGAGGAGCATGTCCCCTGATTCGCGCAGCGCAACAGAAGTCCTTCCGGGCACCCGGCGCTTGTCGAGCACGCCGCCGCACTCCGCGCTTGAGCTGCCGAGCGGCGGTCTACCCTTCGCGCTGTGACGGAGTTCTCCCGCTTTGAGCGCAACGGCGCGCATCGGCGGCGCCCCAGCCCGCGCCCCACGCAGCGCCGGCGCGGCGCCGGCGCAAGGCGTCGCGCGCGGCGCCGGGCGCTGCTGGCGCTGTCGGGCGCCGTCGCGGCCGTCGTCGTCGTGGTCGCCCTCGCGAGCGCCGGCGCGGGCGGTGGCCACGTGGGCACGGGCGGAGCAGGCGGTGCACGCGGGCTGGCGCACCGGGGCGGGCGAGCGGACGTCGCCGAGCGCGGCGCAGGCCCAAGGCTTGCTGCCCATCGCCCCGCGAAGGCTCGGGCCGCCCGCGGCGCAACCGCCAGCGGCAGGGCAGGCGCGGCCTCCGTGCCGGTGTTGATGTACCACGTGATCAATCCGCCGCCACCGGGCGCGCCGTTCCCCGGGCTGTACGTGCCCGCCGCCCAGTTCGCCGCCCAGATGCAGGCGCTGAAGGCGGCGGGCTGGCATGCGGTCACGCTCGATCAGGTGTGGGCGAACTGGACGCGGGGGGCGCCGCTGCCGCCCAAGCCGATCGTGCTCTCCTTCGACAACGGCTACCAGTCGCAGTACACGAATGCGCTGCCGGTGCTCGAGCGCCTGCACTGGGTGGGGGTCGAGAACATCCAGCTCAGCGGGCTACCCCCCGCCCAGGGAGGGCTGACCGAGGCGCAGGTGCGGGGGCTGATCCACGCCGGCTGGGAGCTCGACACGCAGGGGATCAGCCACGCTGACCTGCCCGCCCTGGATGCCAGCCAGCTGCGCTACCAGATCGCCACCGCCAGGCAGATCCTCCGACGCCGCTACGGCGTTCCCGTCGACTGGTTCTGCTACCCCTCCGGGCAATATGACGCGCGCGTGATCGCCGCGGTCAGGGCGGCCGGCTTTCTCGGCTCGACGACCGTCGTGCCCGGCTGGGCGACCCCCCGCGACGATCCGTACGCGCTGCCCCGCGTGCGGGTAGCCGGGGGCACGAGCCCACAGCAGCTGCTCGCGCTGATCGCCCAGGTGCGCTCGGATCCCCCGCCGCCCGCCGCCTACATCACCGGCTAGTGCGATGCGCTCGGATCACGACGCGATCGCTCGCGCCGCCCCCTTCGGCAACCGCCGAGCGCGCCCAACCTCCCCGGCGGCGCCCACCATCCGGGCGCCCTCATCCGCGGATGGCGCCAAGCCGCCCCACGCCGGCGGCCCCATTCCCGCCGGGCTTCGCGCGGTGCCCGCCGGGCCGCGTCAGGCGCTGCTCGCCGCCGTTTGCGCGCTGATCGGCGTCGCCGCCGCGACGGCCGCGATCTACCCGCTTTCACGTCTTGCCCCCGTCGTCTCGCTGAGCGTCGTCTACCTGCCCGCCGTGCTGCTCCTGTCGGCCCGCTGGGGCCTGCCGGCCGGGCTGGGGACGGCGCTCGCCTCGGCGGCGGCGTTCAACTTCTTCCACCTCCCGCCGGTGGCTCGCTTCACGATCTACAACAGCGGCAACTGGGTTGCGCTGGTCACCTTCACCGTCGTCGCGATCGCCGCCTCGACGATGGCGGAGATGGCACGCCGACGCGCGCTCGAGGCCGAGCAGCGCCGCGCGGAGGCGGATCTCGCCGCGCTGCTTGCCCGCGAGCTGCTGGCGGGCGCCGACACCGCGCGCCAGCTGAAGATCGCGGCACGACGGCTTGCGGAGGCACTCGGGCTGAGCTCGGTGGCCATCGAGCTCGGCAGAAGCGACGGCGATGAGCGACGCGCGGCGCTCGCGCTGCGCGCCGCCAACGGGGCCCAGATCGCAACGCTGCTGGTGCCGCGAGCGATCCCCGCGGAGTTGCGCGCCCGCTTGCAGACGCGCGTCACCCCGACGCTGCAGGCGCTTCTCGAGGTCGCGCTGCGACGCGACCAGCTGCAGGCCGAGCTGGTCGAAACCGAGGCGCTGCGCCGCTCCGACGGCGTCAAGACGGCGCTGCTACGGGCGGTTTCGCATGACCTCCGCACGCCGCTTACAGCGATCGTCGCAGCCGGGCACGCGCTTCGCTCGGCGACGCTCACCGGCTCCGATCGGCTCGAGCTGGCGGGTGCGATCGTGCAGGAGTCGGAGCGGTTGGCGGCGCTGGTCGAGAAGCTGCTCGACCTCTCGCGGCTGCAGGGGGGCGGGGCGGTCCCGCGCCCCGACTGGGTCTCGCCCGAGGACCTGCTCGCCGCGGCCCGGGACGGGGTGGTGCGCGGCGAGCGCGTGCGCCTGATCGTGGAGCCCGGCCTGCCGGAGATCCGGGCCGACGCTGCCCAGCTCGAGCGGGCGCTCGCGAACCTGCTCGAGAACGCGCTGCGCTACTGCCCCGACGGCGCTGTCTCGGTGCACGCCCGTCGCAGTGGCAAGCGCATCTTGATCAGCGTCGTCGATCAGGGCCCGGGGATCCCGGAGGTTGAGCGCGAGCGGATCTTCGAACCGTTCTATCGCGGGCGGGCGGGACGCGGGAGCGGCGCCCCGGCTGGCTCCGGGCTCGGCCTGGCGATCGCGCGCGGGCTCGTGCAGGCGAACGGCGGCCAGTTGTCCGTCAGCTCACTCCTCGGACAGGGAACGAGCTTCACCGTCTCGCTGCCCATCACGGCCGAGCCAGCGCGCGCCGCGACGCCCGCAAGCAAGGGATGAGCGCGGGTGAGCAACACCGACCGGTCCTGATCGTCGACGACGAAGCGCAGATCCTGCGCGCCCTGCGCGTGATCTTGCGCGAGGCCGGCTTCCAGGCGCTCCCCGCCGCGAGCGTCGAGGAGGCGCTCGACGTGGCCGCGCTGCAGGCGCCGTCCGCAGCGATCATCGATCTGCTGCTCCCGGATGGGGACGGCGTCGAGCTGTGCCGCACGCTGCGGGAGTGGAGCGACATGCCCCTGATCGTGCTGTCGGCCGTGGGCGACGAGGACGCGAAGGTGCGAGCGCTCGCCGCCGGCGCCGATGATTACGTCACCAAGCCGTTCGGTCCGCGAGAGCTGATCGCGCGCCTTGAGGCCAACCTCCGCCGCACCTCTCCCGGTGGGCAGAGCGAAGCCGTGATCCGCGCGGGCGCGCTCGAGCTCGATTTGGCGCGCCGGATCGTCTCCGTCGAGCAGCATGAGGTGCACCTCACCCCGAAGGAGTTCGAGCTGCTGCGTACGCTCGCCCGCAACCGAGGGCGGCTGATGACCCACCGTGAGCTGCTCGTCTCGGTCTGGGGCCCGGGCTACGCCGAGGATCCCCAGGTGCTGCGCGCGCACATCGCCAATCTCCGGCGCAAGATCGAGCCGCGCGAAGGGCCCCGCCTGATCCGGACCGAGTCGGGCGTCGGCTACCGCTTCGCCGGCTAACGCAAACCGTCTCGGCCGGTGGGGGACCGTTGGCCGCAGAGGGGCCGCGGCGATCCGCAGGATCCTTGCCGTTCCGGCGACCGCGTTTCTTTACACAATCTGTATGCCGTCCGAGGTTCCTTGACGGCGCCTTCATGCCCCGGGCGCGAGCATGTCGCCGATGAATCCCTTCGGTGCCCGCCGGAAGTACCGCCGCGGAACGCTCCTCAGCCCCGTGCACGGTCGCCAAGTCGCGGCGAGCAGGTGACGCCCCAGGGCGTCCACGAGGGGTCCCACGGCGCTCAAGAGCCCGACGGGACGGCCGCTGCACGCCCTGGGCGCAGGCCGTTGCACGAGGCCGCGCACAAGCTGCCTTACCTGCCCGAGGAAGCCGAGCCATTCTCGGCGCGCGCGGTGGAGCGCAGGCGACGTGCGGCAGAGCGGGCCAAGCGCTTTGAGGGTGAGCAGGACATCATCACCCATGGCCCGTGGCCGGTGCTCGCCCTCGGGGCCCTCGGAGTGGTCTTTGGTGACATCGGCACCAGCCCCCTGTACGCCGAGCAGGTGTCGTTCACCGCCCACGCCAACGTCGTGCATACGACCGCGAGCGACGCCTACGGGATCGTCTCACTGATCTTCTGGTCGCTCACGCTGATCGTCTCGATCAAATACGCCGGTGCGCTGATGCGCGCCCACAACCACGGCGACGGCGGGATCATGGCGCTGGCCGCGCTAATCCAGCGTCACCGAGTGGCGCCCTTGGCGACGCTGATCGCGCTTGGCATCCTCGGCGCCTCCCTGTTCCTCGGCGACGGGATGATCACCCCGGCGATCTCGGTGCTGTCGGCGGTCGAGGGCCTGAAGGTCGCCGCGCCCGGCCTCGGTCACCTGGTGCTGCCGATCTCCGCTGGCATCCTGGCAGCTCTGTTCGCCCTGCAGCGCTACGGCACAGCGAGAATCGGCTGGCTGTTCGGTCCCGTGATGATGGTCTGGTTTGCGGCGATCGGAGCCGCCGGCCTACGGGAGGTGCTGCTCCACCCCGCCGTGCTCCAAGCGCTGTCGCCGAGCTGGGGCCTGTTGTTCCTCACCACTCATGGCTTTGATGCCTTCCTTGTGCTTGGCTCGGTCGTGCTCGCCATCACCGGCGCCGAGGCGCTGTATGCCGACCGTGGCCACTTCGGACCCAGCGCGATTCGGCGCGCTTGGTTCTTGCTGGTGCTGCCGGGGGTGATGCTGTCCTACCTCGGTCAGGCGGCGCTGATCATCGCCGATCCGCGCACGATCTCCAATCCGTTCTATCTCCTGGTCCCTTCCGGGGCGCGGATCGCCATGGTCGTGCTGGCGACCGCCGGTACCGTAATCGCCTCCCAAGCCGTGATCTCAGGGTCCTTCTCCGTCGCTCGCCAGGCGGTGCAGCTAGGCTTCCTGCCGCGCCTGCGCGTGCTGCACACCTCGAGCGTGGAGGGACAGATCTACGTCCCAGCGCTCAACTGGATCCTTGGCATTGGCGTGCTCGCCCTGGTGCTCGCCTTCCGCAGCTCCGGCTCGCTGGCCAACGCCTACGGGCTTGCGGTAACGGGCACGTTTGTCACCAACACGATCCTGTTCCTCGGCGTCATGCGTGGAGTCTGGCGAACCCCCCGCTGGAAGGCGATCACCCTGGGGGCGGTGCTGCTGATCGTCGAGCTGACATTCTTCACCTCCAACCTAGCCAAGGTGCTGCACGGCGCGTGGCTGCCGCTGGTCGTCGGCCTCGGCTTCTCGATCGTGATGCTCACGTGGCGGCGCGGCTTCAATCTCCTCACGCGCAAGCGGCTCGCCGAGGAAGGCCCGCTCGAGGGGTTCCTCAGCGAGCTCGCGGCGCAGCGGCCGCCGATCCGCCGCATTCCGGGCACTGCCATCTTCCTGAGCCCAAGCCGGGAGACGACGCCGCTTGCGCTGCGCACCCAGTTTGACAACTACCGCGCTCTGCATGAGAAGGTGCTGATCGTCACAGTCGAGGCGGTCAGCGTGCCCACTGTCAGCGCCGAGGATCGCTGCATCGTGGCGATGATCGGACCGCCCCGCTGCCGCATCATCCACGTCACGATCCGCTTCGGCTACCGCGAGCGCCAGGACATTCCCGCAGCGCTCGCGCTCGCGCGCAAGCAGGGGCTGCTGGAGAAAAACCTCGACCTTGAGGGAGCCTCCTACTTTCTCTCTCGCATCTGGATCATCCCCGGACCGGAGCGCACGATGGCGCGGTGGCGCAAGAGGCTGTTCATGGCGATGGCCCGCAATGCCGCCAGCCCGCTCGACCACTTCGGCCTGCCGCACGATCGGATCGTGATGGTCGGGGCCGAGCTGGCGCTCTGACAGCTACAGACGGCGCGCAGCGCCTTCACAAAACCTGCATGGATTGAGCCGTGTCTTGCACGGTCTCTTGAGAGACCGTCCGCGAGCATCCCCGGCATGGATGCAGTCTCGCTGTTGATTGCACTCGCGACCTTCGCGCTGCTGCTCGCGCTGATCCGGGCAATCGAGCGGATATGAGCGCAAGTGACCTCTTCGGCCTGATCGCCTCCGCGCTGGCCTGCCTCTACCTGCTCTACGCGCTGCTGCGCGGCGAGCGTCTTTAGCCGTGAGCGTTGACGGCTGGGTCACGATCTTTGCCTTCGCCGCGATCCTGACCCTCACCGCACTTCCGCTCGGGCGCTATCTGGCTGCGGTCTACGCGGGGGAGCGTACGTTTCTCGACCCGCTGCTGCGCGCACCCGAGCGCGCGCTGTACCGCCTGCTCCGCGTCGATCCGCAGCAGGGACAGGATTGGAGGGCCTACGCCCGCAGCCTCCTGCTCTTCTCCTTGGCGGGCTGGGTGCTTCTCTACCTCCTGCTCCGAACGCAGCGCCTGTGGGATTTCACCGGCTTGAACCCTGAGGGCTTTCACTCTGCGCCGTGGTCCGTGACGTTCAACACCGTCTCGTCGTACCTCACCAACACGAACTGGCAGTACTACGCCGGCGAGAGGACGCTCAGCTACTTCAGCCAGATGGCCGGTCTGACTGTGCAGAACTTCCTCTCGGCGGCGGTGGGGATCGCGGTGGCGGTCGCGCTGATTCGCGGCATCGCCGCGCGCTCGCGCACCGACCTCGGCAACTTCTGGCAGGACGTCGTGCGGACCGTGTTGTGGGTTCTCCTGCCGATCTCGCTCGTGGGCGCGATCGTGCTGATCTCGCAGGGCGTGATCGACAACTTCTCACACTACCTCACCGCCCGCGGTCTCACGGGATTGACGCAGCGGATCGCGATGGGCCCGGTCGCCTCGCAGGAGGTGATCAAGCTGCTCGGCACCAACGGCGGCGGTTTCTTCAACACGAATTCTGCGCACCCGTTCGAGAACCCAACCGGCTTCAGCAACCTGGTGGAGATGTGGCTGGTGCTGGCGATCCCGGCGGCGCTGATCTTCGCCTATGGGCGGATGGTGCGCAGCCCGCGCCAGGGGTATGCGATCTACGCCACCGTGATGGGGATGTTCCTCGGAGCTGCGATCGTCGCGTATGTCGCGGAGGCGCACGGCTCGCCTGCTCAGCATGCGGTCGGCTTGCACACCGCCGCCTACGTCGGCAGCTCGGGGGGCAACATGGAGGGCAAGGAGCAGCGCTTTGGGATCGCCGGCTCGGCGCTGTTCGACGTCGTCACCACGGTCACCTCGTGCGGAGCGGTGAACTCGGCGCTCGAGTCGTTCACGGGAATCGGTGGCGCTGTGCCGTTCGCCGATCTGTCCGCCAGCGAGGTGATCTTCGGCGGGGTCGGCAGCGGCCTGTACTCGATCCTGCTGTACGTGATCCTCGCGGTGTTCATCGGCGGCCTGATGGTCGGCCGGACTCCCGAGTACCTTGGCAAGAAGCTTGGGGCGCAGGAGATCAAGCTGACCGCGCTCGGACTCCTGATCACGCCGCTGGCCGCGCTCGTCGCGAGCGCCTTGGCGGTCGCGACCCGCGCCGGGCGGGCATCGATCGACACCGCAATCGCGGGCCACAGCAGCCCGCAGGCGTTCTCCGAGAGCCTGTACGCCTACCTCTCGCAGGCGAACAACAACGGCTCGGCGTTTGCCGGTTACAGCGGCTTCGTCCAGCCGCTCGCCGGCAACCTCGGCTCGCACGGGATCGTCTTCGCCGATCTGCTCGGTGGCCTCGTGATGCTGTTCGCACGCTACGCGCCGATCCTGTTCGTGTTGGCGATCGCCGGCTCGCTCGCCGGCAAGCGCCCGAGCCCCGCCGGGCTTGGGACGATGCGCACCGACAACCCCACCTTCGCCGTGCTGCTGATCGGCGTGATCGTGCTCGTCGGCGCTCTCACGTTCTTCCCCGCCCTGCTGCTCGGACCCGTTGCGCAGGGCCTGACTTCACATTTGTACTCATGAGAAGCCTGGCGCGCGAGCTCTGGAGTGCCGTCATCGCCATCCTTGCGTTCACGCTGCTGCTCGGCATCGCCTACCCGTTGGTAGTAGAGGGCATCGGCCAGCTGGCCTTCCCGGGCAACGCCAACGGCCAGCAAGTGCGCAGTCACGGCCGCCTGATCGGCTCGAAGCTGATCGGACAGGACTTCGCGCTGCCGAGGCCGTCGGCGCGTGGCGGCGCGCTTGAGCTCGTCCCCGATCCGCGCTACTTCCAGACGCGCCCCTCCGGGACCACCCCGCCCGACAACGCCGCCGCCAGCAGCTTCGCCGACTACGGGCCGAACAGCACCGTCACGCGGGCGGCCCTGAGGGCCAACATCGCTGCCTACATCCGCCTCAACGGCCCGTATTACCCGGGCGGGCTGACCCCGGCTGAGGTTCCGGTCGACGCCGCCGACACCTCCGCATCAGGCCTCGACCCCGACATCTCGCTCGCGAACGCAAGGATCCAGGCCTACCGGGTGGCCGCGGTTAGGCACCTGCCGCTGGCGCGGGTGATGCGCCTGATCGGCCGCTTCACCGGCGGGCGCGGGCTTGGCTTCTCCGGTGAGCCCGCGGTCAACGTGCTTGAGCTGAACCTCGCCCTGGACCACCTCCAGGCAGGGGATGGGAGGTCGCCGAGCGCCACCCGGCGAGGTGCCGAGCGGGGCGCGCGCGAGGCGCCCGCCCGAGGTGGAGGAGGGGGCGGGCGGTGAGCACCGCCACGCGCCCTACGCGACATGCTCCCTTCCAGGAGCGGCGCGCAATCTCGCTGCTGCAGCGCGACATCGTCCGCCGCGCGCTGCTCGACAGCGTGCGCAAGCTTGATCCGCGGCTGCAGATCCGCAACCCCGTGATGTTCGTGGTCGAGGCGGGGGCGCTCATCACCACCGCGACCTGGTTCACACAGCTGGCGGGAGGCCGCGCGCTCGCCGGCAACGACCCCGCGTCCTACACGCTGGTGATCTCGATCTGGCTGTGGCTGACCGTGATCTTCGCCAACGTGGCGGAGGCGCTCGCCGAGGGCCGCGGCCGCGCCCAGGCGGCGGCGCTGCGCTCGGTGCGCAAGGAGACCATCGCCCGCATGCTTGACGGTTCCACCCGGCCAGCTTCGCAGCTTCGCCCGGGCGACGTCGTGGTCGTCGAGGCGGGCGAGGTGATCCCTGGAGACGGGACCGTGATCGAGGGGATCGCCTCGGTCGACGAGTCGGCGATCACCGGCGAGTCAGCGCCCGTGATCCGCGAGTCGGGCGGCGATCGCTCGGCGGTCACCGGCGGCACGCGGGTGCTCTCGGACCGGATCGTGGTGGAGATCACCCAGGAGCCCGGCGCGTCCTTCCTCGACCGGATGATCGCGCTGGTCGAAGGCGCCGAGCGGCGCAAGACGCCGAACGAGATCGCGCTCAACCTGCTGCTCGCGGGGCTCACGCTGGTGTTTGTGGTCGTGGTCGCAACGCTGCGTCCGTTCGCCATGTTCACGCACACGACGATCTCCGAGACGACGCTGATCTCGCTGCTGGTGGCCCTGATCCCAACGACGATCGGTGCGCTCTTGTCGGCGATCGGGATCGCGGGCATGGACCGGCTCGTGCGGCGCAACGTGCTGGCGCTGTCGGGGCGCGCGGTCGAGGCTGCCGGAGACGTCGACGTGCTGCTGCTCGACAAGACCGGCACGATCACGATCGGCAACCGACTCGCCTCCGAGTTCATCCCGATGCCCGGCGTCTCCGAGGCCGAGCTCGCCGAGGTGGCGCAGCTCGCCTCGCTCGCCGATGAGACGCCCGAGGGTCGCTCGATCGTGGTGTTGGCCAAGCAGTACGGGATCCGGGAGCATGACATGAGCGAGCTGGGGGCGCACTTCGTACCGTTCTCCGCCCAGACGCGGATGAGCGGGGTGGACCTCGCCGGATCCCGGTTGCGCAAGGGGGCCGGCGAGGCGGTGATGAAGTTCGTCACCGAGGCGGGCGGGCGTCCGCCCGCGGAGCTGCGGCCGGTGCTCGACCGCATCGCACGCGAGGGAGGGACGCCGCTGGCGGTGGCGCGCGACTCCCAGGTGATGGGCGTGATCCACCTCAAGGACACGATCAAGGAGGGGATGCGCCAGCGCTTTGAGCAGCTGCGCGCGATGGGCATCCGCACGATCATGATCACCGGCGACAACCGCCTGACGGCAGCCAAGATCGCCGAGGAGGCGGGCGTGGACGACTTCCTCGCCGAGGCCACGCCCGAGGCCAAGCTCGAGCTGATCCGCCAGCAGCAGGCGCAGGGTCGGATGGTGGCGATGACCGGCGACGGCACCAACGACGCCCCCGCCCTCGCCCAAGCCGACGTCGGCGTGGCGATGAACACGGGCACGCAGGCCGCGCGCGAGGCAGGCAACATGGTCGACCTCGACTCCAACCCCACGAAGCTGATCGAGATCGTCGAGGTGGGCAAGCAGCTCCTGATCACCCGTGGGGCGCTGACCACCTTTTCGATCGCCAACGACGTCGCCAAGTACTTCGCGATCCTGCCGGCGATCTTCGTCTCCACCTGGGCGTTCGGCGACCACCGAACGGGGCCGCTGCACGTGCTCAACGTGATGAGCCTCGGCGATCCCCGCTCGGCGGTGATCTCCGCGATCGTCTTCAACGCCCTGGTGATCCCCCTGCTGATCCCGATCGCCCTGCGCGGCGTGCGCTACCGGGCCCTCGGCGCAACCGCGCTGCTGCGGCGCAACCTGCTGATCTACGGGCTCGGCGGGCTGCTCGCGCCGTTCGCCGGGATCAAGCTGATCGACCTGATCGTCCACAACCTGCTGGGCGTCTGAGGTGGGCTCGTGCCGGCTCGCGTCCAAGCGCAAGATCTCGACTCGCAGCGGCGCGCCGATCGGCGCGGGCGCCACAAGGTCTTCTTGGGGATGGCAGCGGGCGTGGGCAAGACCTACCAGATGCTGCGGGAGGGCCAGGCGGAGGCGGAGGCCGGGCGAGACGTGGTGATCGGCTATCTCGAGCCGCACGGGCGCGTGGACACCGCCCGCCAGGCCGAGGGGCTCGAGCTGATCCCACGGCGGCGGGTGAGCTATCGCGGCCGTGAGCTGGAGGAGATGGACCTCCCTGCGATCCTGCGCCGGGCTCCCGAGCTGTGCCTGATCGATGAGCTCGCGCACACCAACGTGCCGGGCCTCGAGCACGAGAAGCGCTGGCAGGACGTCGAGGATGTGCTTACGGCCAACATCGACGTGTTCTCGACCGTCAACGTCCAGCACCTCGAGAGCCTCAACGACCAGGTTTGCGAGCTCACCGGCGTGCGCGTGCGCGAGACGCTTCCCGATGCCGTGCTGGCCGCGGCCGATGAGGTCGTGCTGATCGACATCACCCCGCAGTCGCTGATCGAGCGGCTGCGCGCGGGCAAGGTCTACCCGCCGGAGCGCGTCGAGGCCGCGCTGCAGAACTTCTTCAGGGTGGAGAACCTGGCCGCGCTGCGCGAGGTGGCGCTGCGCCAGGTGGCCGAGGAAGTCGAGCACAAGCGGCTGCCGACCGAGGCCGACCCCGCGCGCGTGCTCGAGCGCGCGCGACCACGCGCGGATCGCCTGATCGGCGCTGCCGCCATGCAGGCGGTCGGCGAGCGGCTGCTCGCTTTGATCACCCCGCAGCCCTCTTCTCAGCGCATCGTGCGCCGCGCCTGGCGCTCCGCGCAGCGGCTCGGCGCCGAGCTCGATCTGCTGTGGGTCCAGGACCACGAGCCGAGCCCCGCCGAACGGGAGCAGCTCGAAGCCCTGCGGCGGCTCGCCAGCGTCCTCGGCGCGCACCTGCTGGTCGAGCGCGGCGACGACGTCGCCCGCGTCGCCCAGCGGGTGGCGCACGAGCGGGGCACCACGTACGTGCTGATGGGGACGCCCCGGCCGCGCAGCGCGCTGGCTCGGCTGCGCGGTCCCTCGCTACCAAACCGCCTGCTGGCGCTTTTACCGGGGATCGACCTGCGGATCGTCGCCGACCGCAGCCAGCGGCGCTACGAGCGCTCATGACCGCGACGCTGATCGCCCTTGCCGTGGCGCTCGCGCTCGCGCTCGCGGCGCTCGCTTCGGTGCTTTCCCGCCGCCTCGCCTGGAAGCGGACATCCGAGTCGGCGCGGGGAGCAAGCCGGATCCTGTTCCCGTTCACGGCGCACGGCCTCTCGCCGACAGCCCTCGATGCCGCGCTGCGGTTGGCCCGCGCCGAGCAGGCGACGCTCGTGCCGGTGTTCCTCGCCCGCGTCGCGCTGCGGCTTCCGCTCGAGGCGCCGTTGCCGCGTCAGTCGGCGGTGGCGGTCACGCTGCAGGAGGTGATCGACCAGCGCGCCGCCCGCTTCGGCGTCGCGGTCGACCACCGGATCGAGCGTGGCCGCACCCACCGCCACGCGCTCCGCCGCACGTTTGCCAACGAGCGCTTTGATCGGCTCGTGCTTGCCGCGGCGCCCGCCGGAGCCGCCGGGATCGGCGCCGAAGACGTGGCATGGGTGCTGCGCCACGGGCCCGGGGAGATCCTCGTGCTGCGCCCACGGCTCGATGACGCCCTGCGCCCGCAGGCGCGCGGGCGACCGCGCAAGCCGCTCGCGGCCTCTCGGTAGACTTAGGGTTGATGCCGGACGCCCTTTCGCCCATGAGCCCCGCCGGCGAGCGGGTCCTGGCGGCCGCGATGACGGCCGGAATGCTTGTGATCCTCGAAGTCGGCCTGGCGCTGCTGGGAGCGCCTGCGGTGGCGCTGCCCTGGCCTGCGCTGATCGCGCTTGCGGCCGTGGCGCTGGTGCGGCGCGACATCGTCGACGTGCGCCGACATGGGTGGTGGCTGCGCGACGACGGCGCCGGCGGCAGCGGCGACCGAAGCCCCGACGGAATGCCCCCGGAGGGGCCTGCGGACGGCCGCGATCAGCTGGCCTGGGAGCGCTTCGAGGAGGAGTTCTGGCAGCACGTCGAGTCCGAGCGCTCAACGCTCGCGCGCTGAGGCTCTGAAGGCGCGCTCGCGCTGATCGGCAGCTCGTCGAGGCGTGGGGCAGCGTCCTCGCGCGCTTTGTGCCCGGGAGGCCCTGCGAGGGGCGTGGCGCTCAGGCGGCGGGCACGCGCGGCTTGCGCGCGACGCCGCTGCGCACCGCCGCCTCAGCCACCGCCACCGCGACCGCCTCCGCCACCTGGGGATGAAACACGCTTGGGATGATGTAGTCGGGCAGGAGCTCATCGTCGGCGATCGTCCCCGCAATCGCGCGCGCGGCCGCCAATTTCATCTCCTCGTTGATCGTCCGCGCGCGCACCTCAAGCGCGCCGCGAAAGACGCCCGGGAAGGCGAGCACGTTGTTGATCTGGTTTGGGTAATCGGAGCGGCCGGTGGCGACGATCGCGACATCGCCGTAGATCTCCTCCGGATGCACCTCCGGCTCGGGATTGGCCATCGCGAACACGATCGCGTCGCGCGCCATCGTGCGCACCGCCGCGGCCGAGACCGCGCGCGGCCCGGAGACGCCGATCATCACATCCGCGCCGGCGAGCACGTCATCGGCCATGCCGCGCTCGCCGTCCGGATTGGTCTTTGCGATCACCTCCGCCCGTGCCGGGTCGAGGCCAGGCCGGTCGGCGCGCACGACACCATCGACATCGCACACGATCACCCGCCGCACGCCGTGGGCCAGGACGATCTTCGCACAGGCGATCCCGGCGGCCCCGGCGCCGACGATCACGACCTTGATCTCCTCGGCGCGCTTGCCGACCACGCGCAGCGCGTTGAGCAGCGCCGCCAGCACCACGATCGCGGTGCCGTGCTGATCGTCGTGGAAGACCGGGATGTCCAGCATCCCGCTCAGCCGGCGCTCGATCTCGAAGCACGCGGGCGCAGCGATGTCCTCGAGGTTGATGCCGCCGAACGTCGGCGCGAGCGCGGCGACGAACTCCACGATCTGCTCGACGCCGTGGCGCTCGACGCAAAGCGGGAAGGCGTCGACCCCCCCAAGCTGCTTGAACAGCAGCGCCTTGCCCTCCATCACCGGCATCGCCGCCGCCGGGCCGATGTTTCCGAGGCCCAGCACCGCGCTGCCGTCGGAGACGATCGCCACGGTGTTCCCTTTGATCGTCAGCGTCCACGCCTTCTCCGGGTCCTCGTGGATTGCGGTCGAGACGCGCGCGACGCCGGGCGTGTACGCCATCGAGAGATCGTCGCGGGTCTTGATCGGCACCTTGCCGACCACCTCGATCTTGCCGCGCAGATGCAGGAGGAAGGTGCGGTCGGAGACGCTCTCGACGGTCACCCCCTCGAGCGCCCGGACCGCCGCCACGACCGCCTCGCCGTGGGCCAGGTCGCGGCAGGAGACCGTCACGTCACGGGTCACGACGCCGCGCTCGACTCGGACCAGGTCGATCGCGCCGAGGATCGCACCCGCCCTGCCGATCGCGCTGGCAACGGCCGCGAACGATCCGGGGCGCTGGGGGAGGCGGAGGCGCAGGGTGAGGCTGTAGGAGGCTGAGGGCGCAAGCTCGGGGGCGCCGGCGGTTGCGGCGGGATCTGGGCTCGTCATGGCCGAATTCTCACGCAAGGGCGCGCCGCGATGGCGCTCAGGGGCGAGGCAGCGCGCTTTCGGGCGGCGCTAGCGCCCCCGGAGATCCTCGATCGGCGCGGCGCATCGGTCAGGGCGGTCCGCCGGCGGGCGCGCGCGCGTGGAGAGGTGCAGCGTCTCCGCCAGAAGCGAGCAGGCGGCCGCGATCGCCCGAACCGTGGGGACCTCGACGCCGGTCATCTCGGCAAGCTCCACCACCGCGTCGATGATCGGTCCGAGCTCGAGCGGCTTGCCCGCCTCGAGATCCTGGAGCGTCGAGGTGCGGTGCTCGCCGACCTTCTCCGCTCCCGCCAGCCGGCGCTCCACGGACACTCGCGGCCGCGCGCCGACCGCGTGCGCCACGGCCAGGGCCTCGTGCATCATCGTGGCCACCAGCCGGCGCGCCTCGGGGTGCCGGCAGATCTCCGCGATCGTCGCCCGCGTGAGGGCGCTCACAGGATTTAGGGCGACGTTGCCCATCAGCTTGACCCACAGCTCGTTGCGCAGCTCGGTGGTCTCGACGGGGCACTTCAGCCCACCCGCGACCATCGCTTCGCTGAAGCGAAGGCAGCGCTCCGAGAGGCTGCCGTCCGGCTCGCCGATCACGAATCGGGTGCCCTCGAGGTGGCGCACGACGCCGGGCGCCTCAAGCTCGGTGCCGACGAAGACCACGCAGCCGATCGCGCGCCATGGCGGGATCGCTTCGCTGACCCGGCCGTCCGGGTCGACGGCCTCGATGCGGCGCCCCGCGAACGGTCCGTCAAGCCCATGGAAGTACCACCAGGGGATCCCGTTCTGGGCGGCGACCACAGCTGTGCTCTCGTGCAGCAGCGGCTCGAGCAGCGAGCAGCAGTCGGGATAGGAGTGGGCCTTCAGCCCGAGGAAGACATAGTCGACCGGACCGACCTCGGCCGGATCGTCGGTGGCCGGGGGATGCGCGTGGAAGTCGCCGCGCGGCGAGCGGACGAAGACGCCGCGCTCGCGCATCGCGGCGAGGTTCGCGCCGCGCGCAATCAGGTGCACTTCGGCCGCGCCTCCCCGGGCGAGCGCCGCGCCGACATAGGCGCCGATCGCCCCGGCGCCGAGCACCGCCACCTTCACCTGGCCGCCGCTCCTCTCAAAGCTGGGATGCACAATACCAGTACCACTCAGCCAAAGGAGGTGCGCATGAGCGCAGAGCAACCACCCGATCTCGCCGCGGCCCTGATCGCCCAGCTCGCCGACGGGATCATCTTCGCCGATCGTGAGGGGCGGATCCGCGTCTGGAACCAAGGCGCCGAGGCGATCTTCGGCCACTCGGCAAAGGAGGCGATCGGCGAAAGCCTCGACCTGATCATCCCCGAGCGGCTGCGCTCCGCGCATTGGGCCGGCTTCGACCGCGCGATCGAGACCGGTCAGCTGAAGCACGGTCGCGAGCCGCTCGCCACCCGCTCGATGCGCCGAGATGGCGCCACCCTGTATGTGGATTTGAGCTTTGCGCTCGTGCGAGACCGGGATGGTCGGATCCTGGGCGCGGTCGCGGTCGCGCGCGACATCACGCGTCGCTTTCAGGAGGAACGGGATCTGCGCCGGCGCCTCGCCGACTGCGAGCAGCGGGCGGCCGGCGCCGGTGAGGGAGGCGGACCCTCCCGCGGCGGCTGAGGCTCCCGGATCCCTGGCCACCGACAGCCTCAGGCAGCGGCGGCGCTCTTCAGCGCGCGCATCCCGGGTTGGCCGCCCCGCCAACCCGGGATGCCCTTTCGGCCCTGCCCCTCCGGCGAGGCTCTCTCAGCCTCGCCGGGGCGGGTGCACTCCTCAGTCGACCGCGACCTTCCCGGCCGCTGCCGTCCTGCGCTGCTCCGCGGCTGCGGCCTTCGCGACCGCCGCCTGCCACTGCTCCTTGGTCGGACGCTTGCACATGTTGTAGACGATGATCGCGGCGAGCGCCGCCAGCACCGCCCCGAACACGAACCCTCGCACCCAGTGGTAGTGGGCGTTGCCGTACAGGGTGCCGGTCATCACAAACGCCGCCAGGCCGCCGGCGAAGCTGCCGCCGAGCGCCTTCCAGGCGTAGATCGACCCGTAGTTGACCGCGTTGTTGTTCTCGCCGTAGTAGTCGGCGACGGTCGCCGCGGTCATCGGGAAGTTCGCGCCGGAGAGGCCACCGGAGATCACGGCGCACAGCGCAAACGCCCAGCCCACGTGCTGCTCCCCGCACAGCAGCGCCAAGAGCAGGAAGATCACGTCAAGCGAGTACGCGTAGGCCATCGTCCGTCGCCGTCCGATGAACTCCGAGATGTACCCGTACACCGGCCGCATGATCCCGTCGCACAGCGCAAAGCCGGCCGCACCGCCGACAACCGCCGCCGCGCCCAGGTGCATCGCCTTGCCGAAGGTGTACAGGTAGGCGACTCCGAACAGCGAGGCGCCCACGTACAACGCGTACTGGATGCCGAGCCACTTCGCCTGCGGCGTGTTCCACATCTGCCGCAGCGTGTAGTGATCGTAGGCCGGCGGGTTGGACGCCAAGTCCCGCGCGGTGCGCTTCGCCTTGGCCCAGTTGAGCGGGTCGACGTGCTCAGGCCACCAGTTCCTCGGCGGGTCCTTCATCAGCATCCCCGCGATGAAGATGCCGACGGTCATGATCGCGCCCTGGATCAGGATGAACTCCTTCACCGCCGAGGGCGTGAGGCTGCCGACGCCGGCGCCGGTGCTGAACCCGCCGACCGCGAGGATGAACGGGACCGAGCCGTACGCCCAACCGCCGTTGACAAACCCGGTTCGCCAGCCCTTCTTGTCCGGGTACCACTTCGCGACGATGTTGATGCAGCTCGAGTAGACCATCCCCGAGCCGATTCCGCCGAGGAACGCGTAACCCAGGTACGCCTGCCAGACCGCGGTCGAGAACGCGGTGATCGCGTAGGCGCAGATGCCGCAGACGATCCCGCCGATGATCACCGCGCGCCGCACCGGCAGGATGCCCTTGTTGCGCATGAAGCCGGTGGCGATCTGCACGAACGACTCGAAGATCACATAGAAGGAGAACAGCCAGAAGACGGGCGCATTCCCCCAGTGGTGGGCCGCCTGCAGCGAGCCGCTGAGCGCCCCCCACGTGTACTCGAGCAGCCCCGCCAGGCACATCGCCGCCCACGCCGCGGTGATCACGACCCAGCGCGGGTAGCCGAGCAACTGCCGGTCGCTCTCTCCCACTCTGAACTTCCTGCCAGTCTCCGGGTTGATGATCTCCCGGAAGCCGGCAGACTCCGAGATGGCACTCATCGAGTCTCCCCTCCTTCATTGACCGCGTGGCAAGACCAACCACGCTTTGACTGAGGCGTCGCCGTACTCGGTGACGCGATCCGACTGACCTTCACTTCTCTCCTCGCTGTTGGTTTGGTTTCAGGGTGAAAACGACAATTGGTCGCAAGCGCCAGCGCGCGCTCACGACCGTGTCAGGTTCGATCAGATCGCAACCACCCCCTCGACCTCCGATCCCTCAACCTTGATCGCACGCCTCCACTGACCACATGCGCGCAGCCGAGTGACCCGCTCCCCCGCGCTCACCGGCTGACCTCGATCGCCGCTCACCGCGCGCCTCCGCCGACGCCCGCCGCAAGCATCCCGGCGGCGAGCTCGGCCACCTCCGTCGGGGTGCGCCCAACGCGCGCGCCCCCCTCCTCAAGCGCCCGGGCCTTGGCCTCGGCGCCGCCGCTGCCGCCGGAGACGATCGCGCCGGCGTGGCCCATCGTCTTGCCGGGTGGGGCGGTGAAGCCGGCGATGTAGGCGACCACGGGCTTGGACACGTGCTCGGCGATGAACTGCGCGGCGCGCTCCTCGGCATCGCCGCCAATCTCGCCGGCCATCACGATCAGCTCCGTCTGCGGGTCCTCCTCGAACAGCGCCAGGATGTCCACAAACGAGGAGCCGGGAATGGGGTCGCCGCCGATCCCGACGATCGTCGAGTTGCCCAGGCCGCGGCGCGCCAGCTCGCCGCCAATCTGGTAGGTGAGCGTGCCCGAGCGCGAGACGACGCCGACGCTGCCAGGGCGAAAGAAGGCCGCCGGAATGATGCCGACGTTGGCCTTCCCGGGCGAGAGCACGCCGGGGCAGTTGGGGCCGATCAGGCGCACGCCCGGACGTCGGCGCAGCTGCGCCATCACCCGCAGCTCATCGTGCGCCGGGATCCCCTCGCTGATCGCCACGATCAACGCAACCCCCGCCTCGGCCGCCTCGAGAATCGAGTCGGCCGCGAACCGTGCCGGGACGAACAGCAGCGCCGCATCGGCGCCGGTCTGCGCGACGGCCTCCGCAAAGGTGTCGAACACCGGCACCCCCTCCACATCCTGGCCGCCCTTGCCGGGGGTGACGCCAGCGACCACATTCGTGCCGTAGCGCCGGTTGTTGAGCGCATGGAAACGGCCCTCGCGACCGGTGATCCCGGCCACGCACACGCGCGTTCGCTCGTCGATCAGGATGCTCATCGCGCAAGCTCCATCCGCCCGGCGGCAAGCTCCACCACGCGCCTGGCGGCCGCATCCATCGTCGCCTCCACGTACAGACCGTCGAGCCCGGCATCGGCCAGCAGCCTGCGCCCCTCCTCGTCGTTTGTCCCGTCGAGGCGCACGACGAACGGAACGCGCGGGCGCAGGCGCTCGAACGCCTCGATCAGCCCGCGCGCGACCTCATCGCAGCGGGTGATGCCGCCGAAGATGTTGAACAGGACGGCGCGGACCTTCTCGTCGGAGAGGATCACCTCGACGGCGGTTGCGATGGCGTCCGCCTTCGAGCCGCCGCCCGCATCGAGAAAGTTGGCGGGGCGCCCCCCGGCCTGCGCAACCACATCGAGCGTCGACATCACCAGGCCCGCGCCGTTGCCGAGGATGCCGATGTCGCCCTCAAGCTTCACGTAGGTCAGACCGCGCTGCCTGGCCATCCGCTCCTGTCGGTCCTCGTCGAGCGCCTCAGCGAGCGGAGCGTTGTCCGGATGGCGGTAGAGCGCGCTGTCGTCAAGCGTGACCTTCGCGTCGAGCGCCACCAGCTCGCGCCCGCTCGTGACGATCAGCGGGTTGACCTCGACGAGCGTCGCCTCCTCGGCGATGAACGCGTCGTAGAGGCGCGAGAGCGTCTGCACGACGCTGCCGACGAGATCGCGCTCGACGCGCGCGCCAAAGGCCAAAAGCCGACCGTGAAAGGGCTGGAAGCCAAGCAGCGGGTCGACGTGCAGCGAGGCGATCGCCTCCGGCTCGGCGGCCGCGACCGCTTCGATGTCGACGCCGCCGCGGGTTGAGAGCATCACCCGCGGCGCCTGCGCGGAGCGGTCGAACACGATCGAGGCGTAGTACTCGGCCGCGATCTGCGAAGCCCGCTCGATCCACAGCTGGCGCACCGGCAGCCCGCGGATCTCCATGGCGAGGATCGCGCTCGCGTGCGCGCGCGCCTCTGCGTGCGAGTGGGCGATGCGGACGCCGCCCAGCTTCCCGCGCCCGCCGATCCGGACCTGTGCCTTGACGGCGCAGGGATAGCCGAGCTGATCGGCGAGCGCAACCGCCTCCGCCACTGACTCCGCCACGCCGCCATCCGGCACGACGACGCCATGCCTTGCCAGCAGCTGCTTGCCCTGATACTCGAGCAGATCCATGAAGCTCCTCTCTCCTCGGCCGCGGCCCGAGCCGGCCGTCACCCTCACCGGCTAGTGGCTTTAGACCACCTCCGCTGACAGCAAGCCCGCGGCGCGGGCCCAACGGTACTTGGCGGCCAGCACCTCGACCGGCAGCTCGGTCGTGTAGGGGAACGCCGGGATGCCGTGCTCGAACAGGTGCTCCGATGCGCGCTCGACCTCGACATCGCCGGCGAGCGAGGCCACGATCGGCTTTTGCACCCCCTTTGCCCGCAGCTCCTCGACGATCTCGCTGACGACCGTCGCAAAGGTCATCGGCGGCGTCACGATCGTATGCCAGTAGCCGAGCACAAGCGCGTGAATGCGCTCATCCTCGAGGCCGAGGCGGATCGTGTTGCGATAGGTCTCGGGCGGCTCGCCCCCGGTGATGTCGATCGGGTTGCCGGAGGCGCCGAACGGCGGGATGAAGCGGCGGAACGCGCGGTCGAGGTCCTCCGGGATCTCCATCAGCCGCAGTCCCTCGCGGTAGCAGGCGTCTGACAGGAGCACGCCGGAGCCGCCAGCCCCGGTGATGATGACGACGTTCTCGCCTGCCGGCGTCGGCAGCAGCGGCAGGCAGCGCGCGAACTGCAAAAGCTCGCTCAGCCCGCGGGCGCGCACCACGCCGGCCTGCCGGAGGATGTCGTCGTAGACCCTGTCATCGCCGGCGAGCGCCGCCGTGTGCGAGGCGGCCGCCCGACGCCCCGCTGGGGTGGAGCCGGCTTTCAGCACCACGATCGGCTTCTTGCGCGAGACCCGCCTCGCGACCTCGACGAACGCGCGCCCATCCTTGAGGTCCTCCATGTGCAGCGCGATGCAGTTGGTCGCCTCGTCCGCCTCGAAGAAGGTGAGCAGGTCATCCTCATCGATGTCGGCCTTGTTGCCGAGCCCGACGATCGCCGAGACGCCCAGCCGGGTCGCGCGGCTGAAGCCGAGGATCGCCATGCCGATGCCCCCGCTCTGGGAGGCGAGCGCCACCGGCCCCTTGACGTCGTAGGGGGTGGTGAACGCCGCGCTCATGTTGCCCGGCGTGTAGTAGACGCCGTAGATGTTCGGCCCCACGAAGCGCACGCCGTGCTCGCGCGCGGTGCGGATGAGCTCATGCTGGAGCTCCACCTCGCCCGTCTCGGCGAATCCGGAGGGAATCAGGATCGCGGTCGGGATCCCGCGCTTGCCGAGCTTTGCGATCGTCGGCACCACGAGCTTGGCGGGGATGCAGAAGACCGCCACGTCGACGCCGTCCGGAAGCTCCTCGACGTCCCGGTAGGCCCGGCGGCCGAGGATCTCGCCGCCCTTCGGGTTGACCGGGTAGATTTCGCCGGCGAAGCCACCGTCGATCAGGTTGCGCATCACCGAGTTGCCGATCTTGCCGGCCTGGTCGGACGCGCCGATCACCGCGATCGCGCGCGGGCGCATCAGGTGGTTCATCGTCTCCAGGATCTGCTCGCGGCTGTAGCGCGCGGGCGCTGCGGCGCTCTGCTCAAAGGAGACGACGATGCGCGCGTCGACCGCCGTGGCGCCGCGCTCGTCGGCCAGCACCGGGTTGAGGTCGATCTCGCGGATCTGCGGGAAGTCGCTGATCAGCCGCGAGACCTGGGCGATCATCTGTGCGAGCGCGCGCCGGTCGACGGGCGGATCACCGCGCACGCCGCGCAAGAGCTCGGCGGCGCGGATCCCCTCGAGCATCTCGAGCGCCTGATCGACGCTTGCCGGAGCAAGGCGGAAGGTGACGTCGCGCAGCACCTCGACGAGCACGCCGCCGAGCCCGAACGTGACCAGCGGGCCAAAGGTGGGATCGGCGATCGCGCCGACCAGTACCTCACGGCCCGACCCGAGCTGCTGCTGGACCTGCACGCCGACGATCCGCGCCGCCGGGTCGTGCTCCCGGGCGCGCGCGAGGATCGTCTCGTAGCCGGTCGCGACCTCCTCCGCGGTGCGCAGGCCGATGAGCACCCCGCCAGCCTCGGTTTTGTGGAGGATGTCGGGCGAGACGATCTTCAGCACGACCGGGAAGCCGATCTCCCGCGCCAGCTGAAGAGCCTCCTCGGCGCTTCGGGCGAGGCCCTCGCGCGGCAGCTCGATCCCATACGCCTCGCAGACGCGCTTGGCCTCCGGAGGGTTGAGCGCGGTGCGGCGGTCGGCTCGCACCCCGTCAAGCACCTCCCGCACCACCGCCTCCGCGGCCTCCCGCTGCTCGGTCACCGTCGTTGCCATGCCCACCGCCTCTCTCGTGTCACTTCCTTAATCCCGCCTCCGCGCTCACACGCGAGCGGGGCTCGCCGCCCCGTTACCGCTCGCGAGCGCGCTCTCGCGCTCCTCCAGCTCGCGCAGGATCTCCTCGGTGTGCTCGCCGAGCAGCGGCGAGCGCACGATCTCCACAGGCGAATCGGAGAGCTTGAACGGGCAGCCCACGGTCTTGAACGTCCCCCGCTCGGGGTGCTCGACCTCGACGATCATCCCGCTTGCGGCCAGATCGGGATCCTCGAGCAGCTCACGCGTGTCCAGCACGGGCCCACACGGCACGTTGATCTCGTTGAGCTCGCGGAACGCCTGCCACTTATCGCGCGTCAGCGTCCACTGCTCGACCATGGCAAAGATCTCCCACAGGTAGCGCAGTCGCTTCTGCGGGGTGTCGTAGTCCGGATGGTCGATCAGCTCCTCGTGGCCGATCTTGCGCATCAGCGGCTCCCACACCTGCGGTTGGATCACGACGTAGATGTAGTCGTTCGGACCGCCGCCCTTGCACCGCAGCGCCCACCCCGGCTGTCCACCGCCCGAGGCGTTGCCCGAGCGCGGCACCGCATCGCCGAACTCCTTGTTCGGATACTCGGCCAGCGGCCCATGCTCGAGCCGCTGCTGATCGCGCAGCTTCACCCGGCAGAGGTTGAGGATGCCATCGCGCATGGCAATCGTCACCCGCTGGCCGCGACCCGTGCGCGTGCGCTGGTAGAGCGCGGCGCAGATCGCCCCGAACAGGTGCACCGCGTTACCCGAGTCGCCGATCTGCGCGCCGGTGACCGTCGGCGGCCCATCCTCGAAGCCGGTTGTCGCCATCGACCCGCCCGTCGCCTGCGCGATCGGCTCGTATGCCTTGGCATGCTCGAGGGCCCCTGGACCGAAGCCCTTGAGGGAGGCGAAGATCAGGCGCGGGTTGAGCTGGTGCACCACCTCCCAGGTGAAGCCGAGGCGGTCCATCGCACCCGGGGCGAAGTTCTCAACAAGCACATCGGCGTGGCGCAAAAGGCGCCTGAACACCTGCTTGCCATCCTCGCTCTTGAGGTCGAGCACGATGCTGCGCTTGTTGCAGTTGAGCATCGTGAAGTAGAGGCTGTCCACGTCGGGGATGTCGCGCAGCTGCTGGCGCGTGACATCCCCCTTGGGTGACTCGACCTTGATCACGTCGGCACCCATCCAGGCAAGCAGCTGCGTGCAGACCGGTCCAGCCTGAACGTGCGTCAAGTCGACGACACGCACCCCTTCGAGCGCCTTACCCACTCTCTCTCTCCTTTGCTCTGTCACTTGTACATCGTCTGGTTCATCGTGCCGGGCGCAAAGGCGTCCGGGTCGATCCAGACGTTGATCAGCGCCGGCTTGCCGGACTCCCGCGCGCGCTCGAGCGCCGGGCGGATCTGGCCTGGCTCGCGCACCTCCTCGCCGTAACCACCGAGGATCTGCGCAAACCTGTCGTAGGGGACATCGCCGAGCTTGTTGCCGACCTCGCCGCGCTCGGGCCCGTACTTCTGGATCTGTCCGTAGCGGATCTGATTCATGTACGAGTTGTTGCCGATCACGCCGATGAACGGGAGGTTGAAGCGGACCATCGTCTCGAAGTCCCAGCCGGTGAGGCTGAAGGCACCATCGCCGAACAGCCCCACGACCTCGAGCTCGGGCCTGGCGGCCTTGGCTGCCATCGCGAACGGCACGCCGACGCCGAGCGTTCCGAGCGGACCGGGATCCATCCACAGGCCGGGGCCCTTCGGCTGCACCACCCCGCCGGAGAAGGTGACAACGTCGCCGCCGTCGCCGATGTACAGCGTGTTGTCCGTCAGGAACTGGTTGATCTCGTGCGCAAGGCGCAGCGGATGGATCGGCACCGCGTCGCTCAGCTGACGCGGCAGGCGCTCCTCGCGCAACCGCTGCTCTTCGGCGCGCAGCTGCTCGAGCCAGGGCTCGCGCCGACGGGAGCTGGCGGGCGCGCGATCCGCGGCGGCCGCGGTCACCGCCCCTAGGATCACCCCCACGTCGCCGACAAGTCCAAGCTCGATGTCGCGGTTCTTGCCGACCGTGCGGTAATCCATGTCGATCTGCACGACGGTCGCGCTCTTCGGCAGGCGCTTGCCATATCCCATTCGAAAGTCGAATGGGGTGCCGACGATCACGATCACATCCGCGTTGTTGAACGCGTAGCGGCGGGTGAGGTGGAAGTGGTGCGGGTCACCGGGCGCAAGCGTGCCCCGTGCGGCGCCGTTCATGTAGGCCGGGATGTTGAGCGTGCGCACGAACTCGATCGCGGCCTCCGCGCCACGGCAGGTCCACAGCTGACTGCCAAGCAGCACGCACGGCCGCTCTGCCCGCAGCAGGATCTCGGCGAGGCGCTCGACGTCGGCAGGGTCGCCGAGGCTGCGGGTCGAGGCGCGGTAATGCCCGGCGGCGGGGATCACGGCCCGCTCCAGCGGGATCTTCGCGTCGAGGATGTCGCGGCCGATCTCAAGGAACGCGGGTCCTGGCGCGCCGGCAAGCGCCTCGCGGAAGGCCATCGCCACCATGTCGGCGACCCGCTCGGTGCTGAGCACGCTCGAGGCGAACTTGGTGATCGGGCGCATCATCTCGACGTGCGGCAGGTCCTGCAGCGAACCCATCCGGTGCTGGTCGAGGGCTCCCTGGCCGCCGATCAGGAGCATCGGGCTCTCCGCGCGTAGCGCGTTGGCCACGCCGGTCACCGCATCGGTCGTGCCCGGGCCCGCGGTCACCACCGCGCACCCCGGCCTGCCGGTCATCCGCGCGTAGCCATCGGCCGCATGCGCGGCGACCTGCTCGTGGCGGACGTCGATGATGCGGATCCCCTCGTCGATGCAGCCGTCGTAGATGTCGATGATGTGCCCCCCGCAGAGGGTGAAGATCACATCGATCCCCTCGGCGCGCAGTGCCTTGGCGACCAGATGGCCACCTGAGATCAGCTTTGTGGAAGCCTCCCGATCAGAGGCCGCCGGTGCCTGTGTCGTTGCCGTGAGGCTCACCGCCCACCACTCCTTTCCGCGTCAGAGACCACTGTTCGCCACGGGTGTGTCATCCGCTGCGCGCTCGTCAAGCCGCCAGGTGCGCTCGACGTGGCGTGCGAGGTTCAACGCGTGGTCGCGCACGAGCCGCTCAGCGAGCTCGGCGTCACGCGCCTCAAGCGCCTCGATGATGTGCATGTGATCGACGACCGAGCGCTCGGGCCGGTCACCCTCGCCGATCGCATGTCGGCGGATCGCGCGCACGTGCACGAGCAGGCTGTCGGCGAGGCTGGCGATGACCTGCGAGTGACTGAGCTCGATGATCCGCTGGTGGAAGATCAGGTTGGCGGCTGAGTACTCGTCGAGATGCGCACGGAGCTCCCCGAGGTCGAAGCTCGCCATCAGCTCCCGCAGGCTCGCCACCTCCTCGTCGTCGGCGCGCTCGCACAGAAGGCGCGCGGCCATGCTCTCAAGCCCGGCCCAGGCGATGATCATCTCGACGATCTCCGCCTTGCTCTTGCGCACGATCCGCACGCCCCGCCGCGGCAGCACTTCAACCAGTCCCTCCGCCTCGAGCCGCGCCAGCGCCTCGCGTACCGGGGTGCGACTGACCCCGAGCTTCGCGGCCAGCAGCTTCTCATCGAGCCGCAGGTCCGCGTCGGGGTCGTAGGCATCCATCCCCAGGATCGCCTCGCGCAGTGCCGCGTAGGCGAGCTGGGCGACGCTTGTGCCCACACCTCGAAGCGGGGGCACGACGACGCCCTTGGTGAAGCGCTCGGGAACCAGGACCTCAGGCCTGGTTGGCATCTGGGATACAGGCCGCTGGCATCTGGGATACACGATATCTAATACGGATACCGTGTCAAGTGATCTCTTGCGGCTGCGCTTCGCAGCTCAGCGCGCAGCCCTCGCTCGCCGCGGCACATGACCCTGCAACGTGCGCGCATGACCCACCGTTCCGCGCATGCACGGCCGCAAGCACAAGTCGGTGCGAGGCCTCCGCGCGCGCAAGGGCACGGTCGCCCCCAGCCGACCGGCGGGCGCCGCTCAGCCACCCCCGGGCCCGCCAAGCGCCGACAACCGCTCATACAGCAGCGCCAGCGCGGAGTGATCGCGCTCGCCGGCTCCGTGCGCCAGAAGCGCGTCCATCAGCTCGGCCACCTGTGCGGTGCCGAACAACGGCACCTGCCGCTCACGGCCGAGCTCGAGCGCGATCCCCAGGTCCTTGCGGTGCAGCCGGAGCTTGAACCCCGGCTCGAAGGCGCCCTCCAGCATGCGCTGACCGTGCGCCTCAAGGATCCGGCTCTGCGCGAAGCCGCCGAGCAGCGCCTCGCGCACCCGCGCCGCCTCGACGCCGGCCTTGCGCGCGAGCGTGAGCGCCTCGGCGACGGCCTGGATCGTCAGCGCGACCACGATCTGGTTGGCGGCCTTTGTCACCTGGCCGGCGCCCGCCGCGCCAACGTGAGTCGTCCTTGATCCGAGCACCGCGAAGATCGGCCGCGCCCGCGCCAGCGCCTCGGCGCTGCCGCCGCACATGATCGACAGCGTCCCCTCGCGGGCGGCGAGCTCGCCGCCGGAGACCGGCGCGTCGATCGCCTCGACGCCGCGCTCGGCGAGCGCCGCGGCAATCCGCCGGGCGCTGGCGGGCGCGATCGTCGAGCAGTCGATGAACAGGCAGCCCGCGCGGATCGACGAGAGCACCCCCTGCTCGCCGAGGACGACTGCCTCGACATCGGGGGAGTCAGGCAGCATCGTGATCACCACGTCACTTGTGGCCGCGAGCGCGGCGGGCGAGTCGGCGGTCGCCGCCCCGCGAGCGGCCAGCTCCTCCATCGGAGCGCGGCTGCGGTTGTGCACGGTCAGCGGGAAGCCGGCCGCGAGGAGATTTGCCGCCATCGGCTTGCCCATGATGCCCAGGCCGATGAAGCCGATCCGCTCCATCGCCTAGCTGCCATCCGGCGCGGGCCGGTAGCGCGCAAGCCAAGTCAACGATGAGGCCGTGTCGGGCACAGGGATGTACTCGAGCCCGACCACTCCGGCGTAGCCGGAGGTGTCGAGCAGCTCGAACAGCCCCGGAAAGTCGATCTCGCCCGTGCCCGGCTGGTGGCGCCCGGGGAAATCGGCGATCTGCACGTGCCCGACCCACGCGAGCGCCTCCCGCAGGCGGCCTGTGACCTCGCCCTCCATGCGGGCCACATGGTAGGCGTCGAACTGCAGGCGGACGCCCTCCTCCGCGAGCTGCTCCAGCACCCGCAGCGCCTGATCGGTGCGGGAGATCAGAAAGTCGGGGACATCGAAGGTGTTGAGCGGCTCGAGCAGCAGCCCTACCCCGACGGAGGCCGCTCGCCGTGCGGCGAAGCGAAGGTTGTCGATCAACGTGGCCAGCTGCTCCGCTTCGCTCAGGCCCGCGATCCGCCGCCCCGCCAGGCAGTTGAGCTGCCCCACCTCGAGCGCTTCGGCGTAGCGCAGCGCCCGCTCCACACCTGACCGGAACTCCTCCATGCGCGCTGGATCAGCGGCGATGCCGCGCTCGCCAGCCCCCCAGTCGCCCGCCGGGAGGTTGAACAGCACCTGGCGCAGACCCGCTTGCGCGAGCCGCGCTCGGAGCTCACCCGGCTGATGCTCGTAGGGGAACATGTACTCGACGTGCGTGAAGCCCGCGCCGGCCGCCGCCGCGAAGCGCTCGAGGAACGGGAGCTCGCTCCACAGGAAGGTGAGGTTGGCGGCAAACGTCAGCATCGTCTGGCCGGCGGGCGGCGCGCAGCCTCCCCCCGGCGGATCGGACCAAGATAGCCGTTGCTGAGCGCGGCCGCCTCAGGTGAGCAGCCGCACGACCGCAAAGATGCCGATCGCGACGATCAGGGCCCGTAGCGCTGCGGCTGGCAGCATGCGCGCGGCCTTGGCGCCGAGCACTCCACCGGCCAGCGACCCGCCCGCGATCAGAAGCGCCGGCAGCCAGGCCACCGGTCCGGCGAGCATGAAGATCACCGCGGCGACGAAGTTTGTGGCTCCGGCCAGCACCACCTTGAGCGCATTGATCCGCTGCAGCCCTCCGTCGAGCGAGAGGCCGAGCACCGCCAGCAGCACGATCCCCTGCGCAGCGCCGAAGTAGCCACCGTAGACGCCGATCGCCAGTACCGCGGCGAGCGCCAGCGGCCCGACGCGCTCCCGTGGCCGCGCGCCCGCGCGGCGCGCGGCCTGCGCGCGCGCAAGCCGTGGCGCGAGCACGATCAGCGCAAGCGCCAGGATGATGAACGCGGGTGCAACGACTCTGAAGGTCCGTCCCGGGAGGGAGAGCAGCAGCGCCCCGCCGAGCGCCGCACCGCTGACTGAGGCCACCAGCAGCCGCGCCAGGGCGCCACGTTGCTCGACCAGCTCCCTGCGGTAGCCGGCGGCGCCGGTGAGCGCTCCCGGCCAGACACCCACGGTCGCCGTCACGTTCGCGACCACGGGCGCGTAGCCGAACGCCAACAGCAGCGGAAAGGTGAACAGCATGCCGGCGCCGACAACCGTGTTGATGGCCCCGGCGAGCGCCCCCACCGCCAGGATCGCAAGCGCGTGCAGGAGGGTCATGCCCACCGGATGATGCCCGCCGGCGACCGCTCGTGGCGCCGAGCGCCTAGCGGGGCTGGCTGCTGCTCTGGCGATCCGTCTGGCGCAGGGCGCCCGCAGCCGGCGTGTGGATCGTCTCGCGCCCGTCGTCCCAGCGAATCCGGTAGCGAGGCGGCTCCTCGCGCAGGACCTCCGTGACCGTGCCGGTGCGCGGGGGGCGCTCAACTGACCCCGACGCGAGCAGGACGCGCGTCCCGGGGGCAAATGCCACGTCTGCCTCCTCTTCTCCTCTAATCGTGTGAGATAAAGCTAGCTCGCGCAGCCCCCACGCGCGAGGGTGCCGGGCGGCCGGTTGTCCAGCCGCTCATCGTGCTCCGGCGCAGCCCCCACGCGCGAGGTTGCCGGCCCAGAACTGCTCCGGCGCAGCCCCCCACGCGCGAGGGTGCCGGTGCGCGAGGTCGCGGCGGCGCCCGCGGACGGTGCGGCGCAGCGGGCACCGGGATCGCGGGGATACGATCGCGCCTGCACGGCCCTGCAGAGCCGGCTACTGTTCCGGCGATGGGCGCTGCCGCTGGGGCACCGCACGCCAGGCCGGGTACTGCCGGTGCGGTCGGCGCTCCCGCCGGCGCGGCCGCCGACAGCGGCCTTCGCGCCCGGATCATCGCGCTTCTGCGCGCGGTTGCGAGCGGTGCCATCGGCGAGGATGCAGCGGTGGAGCAGCTCGCGTCGCTCCCCTTCGAGGACCTCGGCTTCGCCCGCGTCGATCTGCATCGCGAGCTGCGCCAGCAGGCGCCCGAGGCCGTCCTCGCCGAGGGCAAGGAGCCGGCCCAGGTGGCGGCGATCGTCCGCGCACTGCTCGACGGCGGCGCCGGCAGCGTGCTCGTCACGCGCGCGGACCCGGCGGCGCGAGCGGCCGTGCGCGCGGTTGCGCCGGACGCCTGCGAGGACGCGCGCGCGCGACTGGCGTGGGTCGCGCGCGCGCTGCCCGAGCCGCTGGGGCTGGTCACGATCGTCTCCGGCGGCACCGCCGACGGACCGGTCGTGCGCGAGGCGCGGGTGCGGGCCGAGCTGCTCGGAACGCGCGTGATCGTGCACGAGGACGCCGGCGTGGCCGGCATCCACCGGCTCGCGCCGGCGCTCGCCGACCTGCGCGCCGCCGACTGCGTGATCGTCGTCGCCGGGCAGGACGCTGCGCTCGCCTCGGTCGTCGGCGGCCTCGTCGCCTGCCCGGTGATCGCGGTGCCGACGAGCGCCGGTTACGGGGCCGCGTTCGGCGGCCTCTCGGCGCTCCTCGCGATGCTCAGCTCATGCGCCGCGGGCGTCGCCGTGGTCGGCATCGACGACGGCTTCGGTGCCGGCACGATCGCGGCGCGGATCGCACGCGCCGCCGGAGGGGCGCGCTGAGCGTGCCTGCGCGCGCGCGACCGCCCGGAGCGCGGCGGTGAGGCGGCTGCTGTACATCGACGCGGTCGGCGGCGTCGCCGGCGACATGCTGCTGGCGGCGCTGCTCGATGCGGGCGCGGACGAGGCGGCGGTGCGGGAGGCGCTCGCCGGCCTGCGCGTGCCGGGGCTCGAGCTGCTCCTGGGGCGCGAGCGAAGGCACGGGATCGCGGCGCGCACGGTGCACGTGCGCGCCGGCCGCGATCCAAGCGAGCGCGATCTCGCGGACGTGCGCGGGCTGATCGAGGCCGCCCCCCTGCCGGAGCGCGCACGTGCACGCGCGCTCGCGGCGTTCGAGGCGCTCGCCGCGGCGGAGGGCCGGGTGCACGGGATTCCGCCGGAGCGGGTGCACTTCCACGAGGTCGGCGCCGACGATGCGATCGCGGACGTGTGCGGCGTGGCGACGGCGCTCGAGACGCTCTCCGTCGATGAGGTCGTCTGCTCGCCGCTGCCCGTCGCGCGGGGCTTCGTGCGCGGGGCCCACGGAGCCCTGCCGCTGCCGGCGCCGGCCGCGCTCGAGCTGCTGCGGGGAGCGCCGGTGCGCGGCGTCGAGCTCGAAGCGGAGCTGGTCACGCCAACCGGCGCCGCGCTGGTCGCAACCCTTGCCGAGCGCTTTGGGGCGGTGCCCGCGATGCGCCTCGAGGCGACCGGCTACGGCGCGGGCGCGCAGGACCTCGCCGAGCTGCCCAACGTCGTGCGCGTGCTGGTGGGCGCGCAGGTCGAGCGGCACGGGCGCGCGCACGACGTGGCGGTGATCGAGACGAACCTCGACCAGCTGCCCGGAGAGCTGGTTCCCGACGTCGCCCAGGCCTGCTTCGCCGCGGGCGCGCTCGACGTATGGGTGACGCCGGTGCAGATGAAGAAGGGCCGCCCGGGCATGGTTCTCTCCGCGCTCGCCGAGCCGGCAGGCGAGGCCTCGGTCGCGGAGGCGCTGCTGCGCGCGAGCGGCACCCTCGGCGTGCGCGTCTGGACCGTCAGGCGGTGGGAGCTCGAGCGCTCGTGGCGCACGGTCACCGTCGCCGGCAACCCGGTGCGCGTCAAGGTGGCTAGCCTCGGCGGCGGCGAGCTCAGCCTCGCGCCCGAGCACGACGACTGCGCGGCGGCCGCCGCGCGGACGGGACGCTCGCCAAGCTCGATCTGGCGCGCGGCGCTCGCCGCCGCGAGCGAGGGCGGGCGGTGAGTGGCCAGCTCGGCGGCCCGCCGCCCCCCACCGCCGAGCAGCTCACGGCCCTACAGTCTCGGCTCGAGCGGCGAATTGCGCAGCTCGGGCCGGTGATCGTCGCGTTCTCGGGCGGGGTCGACTCCTCCTTGGTGGCCGCGCTCGCGGCGCGGGCGCTGGACGGGCAGGCGCTGGCGGTGACCGCCGTCTCGCCGGCCCTCGCCAGCGGCGAGCTGGAGGGCGCACGCGCGGTCGCCGGCGCGATCGGGATCGCGCACGAGACGGTCACGACCGCCGAGCTCGAACGGCCCGAGTACAGGCGCAACGATCGCTTTCGCTGCTTCTACTGCAAGAGCGAGCTCTACGCTCGGCTTGCGGCAATCGCCCGCGAGCGGGGCTACCGCACGCTGCTTTCGGGCGCCAACGCCGACGACGTGGGCGACTGGCGGCCCGGGCTGCGCGCCGCGGCCGAGCACGGAGTGCGCCACCCGCTGCTCGAGCGGGGCGTCGGCAAGGCGCTGGTCAGAGCGCTGGCCGAGCGGCTTGGCGTGCCGAGCGCACATAAGCCGGCAAGCCCGTGTCTGGCCTCCCGGATTCCGTACGGAACGCCCGTCGAGAAGCCAACCCTACAGCGGATCGACGCGGCCGAGCGCGCGCTGAAGGCACTTGGCTACCGCGTGCTGCGGGTGCGCCACCACGGGAAGCTCGCCCGCGTCGAGCTCGGCCACGCGGAGCTTGCGCGGGCGGGCGACGCGCGTGCGCGGGCGGCGATAGAGCGCGCCGTGCGCCGCGCCGGCTACGCGCAGGTCGAGGTCGATCCGCAACCGTTTCGCTCGGGGTCGCTGAACCGGCGCGACGGCTGACGGGCAAGGCGCCGGTCCGATCGCCGTGGCCGGCGCGGGCGCGATCCGCCGGCAGCGATGTTGGGCTCCCCGCCGGCTGTCTGCGCGCGCTGGGCGATATGGTCCAGCGCCACGGTGGCCGAGGACCGCGGACAGCAGAGGATCGCGGAGCGGCTCGAGGGCCGCACGCTGCTGATCACCGGCGCGTCGGGCTTCCTCGGCAAGGCGGTGCTGGGCGCCTGCCTGCGGCTGAGGCCGGCCCCCCGCGAGATCAGGCTGCTGCTGCGCGCTCGTGACGATGGGGCCGCCCAGGCACGGCTCGAGCAGGAGCTGCTGCCCTCGCCGCCGCTCACCACCGTCGATGGGGGTGCGCCCGCCGCCGGACGCCTGCGCGCGTTCGCGGCCGACCTGCGCGCCCCGGAGCTCGGGCGCAACGGCGACCTTGCGCCGCTTGAGGATGTCGACGTGACGATCCATTGCGCCGCCTCGGTGTCGTTCGAGGAGCCGCTCGACCAGATCCTGGAGCTGAACGCGTTCGGCACGCGCGAGCTGGCGCGGGCGCTGCGGCGGGTGGGCTCGCGATCCGCGTTCGTGCACGTCTCGACCGCCTACGCGGCCGGCTGGCGCACTGGGCTGGTGCTGGAGCTCCCGTCCGGCGCCGCCCCCACCGACCCGCCCCTGGACGTCGAGGCCGAGCTGACGGCGGCGCGGGCGTGGCGGGCGGAGCTCGAGGCTACCTCGCGCGGACCGGAGCGCGAGCGCCAGCTGCTGGCGCAGGCCCGCCGCGAGCTCGGCGGCGCCGGAGCGCTGGCCGTGGCCGCGCGCGCCGAGGAGCTGCGCCTCCGCTGGCTCGAGCAGGAGTTGGTCGAGCGCGGCCGCCGCCGCTCGCGGGCGCTCGGCTTCACCGATGCCTACGCGCTGTCGAAGGCAGCCGCCGAGCGGCTGCTGGCGGCGGAGCCGCCGGGCCCGCTGACGATCGTCCGGCCAACCGTGATCGAGTCGGCGCTGCGTGATCCCTTCCCCGGCTGGCTCGAAGGGCTCAAGGTGGCCGATCCGGTGATCCTCGCCTACGCCACCGGCGTTGTGCGGCGATTCCCCGGCGAGCCGACAGCCCGCTTCGACGTGGTCCCCGTCGATCTGGTCGCAAACGCCTGCGTCGCGGCCGCCGCACACTCGCCCGAGGAAGCGGCGCCACGGACGATCGCGATTGCCACGGGCAAGCGCAACCCGCTCAGAGTGGGCGAGATGGCCGACATGATCACCGAGCACTTCCGCACCCACCCGCTGGCCGACGACGACGGACTGCCGGTGGAGGTGCAGCGCTGGCGGTTTCACTCCAGCTCTGCGCTGTTGCGCCTGCTTGACTCGAGCTTGCGCCTGCTTGACGGCGCCCACGCGCTGCTCGACCGCGTGCCGCCACCCGGCTCGGATCTGCTCGAGCTGCGCCTGCACCGTCGACGCCGGCGGCTCGAGCGGCTGGCGCGGCTTGCGGAGATCTACGGCCTATATGTGGAGATCGACTGCATGTTCGATGATCGCCGGGCACGCGAGCTGCTCGCCTCGCTGCACCCCGACGACCGCCTGCGCTTCGACTTCGATACCGCCGCGATCGAGTGGCGGCGGTACATCGGCGAGGTGCACCTTCACGCCCTGCGCGCGCTCGTCCGACCCCGACGCGCCGGGCCGTCGAAGGTCCGTCTCTCCGCTGGCCACAGGCAACCGGCGGAGGGCCTGCCCCAGCTCCCGGAGGGGCCACCGGGGCTTGCCTTCTTCGACCTCGAGGGCGTCGTGCTGGACGCAAGCCTCGTGCACTTCTACGCCTGGCTGCGCGGCAGCACGATGCCCGAGGTGGACCGGGCGCTGTGGCTGGCGGCGATCGCGAGCCGCGCGCTGCGCTGGCGCGCGCTCGACCGCCGCTCGCGGGCAGCCTTCAACCGCAGCTTCTATCGGCAGTACCGGGGGCTGTCGGCGGAGGAGCTGCGGGCGCGCGCCGCCGACGGCCTCAGCGAGTTCATCCTCCCGCGCGTGCGGCACGCCGCGGTGCGGCGAATCCGCGCCCACCGCGCGCGCGGCGACCGCGTGGTGATCGTCACCGGCGCGCTCGACTTCCTCGTCGCCCCGCTCGCGCACCTCGCCGACGAGCTGATCGCAGCGCGGTTGCGCGAGCGCCGCGGAGCGTTCACCGGCGAGCTGGCCGAGCCGGCGCTGAGCGCCGATGGGCGAGCCTCGCTCGCCGCCGCGCTGGCAGCCGAGCGGGGCGTCCCGCTGGAGCGCTGCCACGCCTACGGGGACTCGATCTCCGATCTACCGCTGCTCGAGCTGGTCGGCCACCCCGCTGCGGTCAACCCAGACTTCCGCCTGGCGCGCGAGGCGCGACGGCGCGGCTGGCCGGTGCTGATCTGGGAGACGGAGTCCGGTGCCCGCCGCGCAGCGTACGCGGAGTCCGGTGCCCGTCGCGCAGCGCACACGCCGTCCGGCGCCGCCTGGGGACGGCGCCGCGCGCAAGCTGACTTTCGCGCCGGGACAGGGAGCTGATGCTCGCGCTCGAGTACCGGCCCTCGCTTCCCCGCTACCTGGCGGCGCGAGCGCTGCGCGGGCGCACCGAGCCGCCGCTGCGCCTGATCGAGACCGAGCCGCCGCTGCCGCCGGCACCAGACTGGGTCCCGCTGGCGCCGCGGCTGTCCGGCATCTGCGGCTCGGATCAGGCGCTGCTTGCCGCCGGAGCCTCGCTCTACCTCGCCCCCCTGACCTCGACGCCGTTCGTTCCCGGCCACGAGATCGTCGCCACCGTCACCGCCGGCGAGGCGCGCGGTCGCAGGGTGGTGGTGCAGCCGGCGCTCGGTTGCGCTCCGCGCGGCCTGACCCACCCCTGCCCGGAATGCGCCGCGGGCCGCGGAGCGCTGTGCCGCGCGGTTACCGAGGGGCGGGTCGGCCCCGGCCTGCAGATCGGCTTCTGCCAGCAGACGGGCGGCGGCTGGAGCGAGGGGCTGATCGCCCATCGCTCGCAGCTGCACGAGGTGCCGGAGACGCTCGCCGACGAGGAGGCGGTCCTGATCGAGCCGCTCGCATGCGCGCTGCACGCGGTCGCGCGCGCGGCGCTCGCGCCCGAGGCGCGCGTGGCGGTGATCGGCTGCGGCACGCTCGGCCTGCTGGCGATCGCGGCGCTGCGTGAGCGCCATCCCGACGTGAGCATCCTGGCTGTGGCCAAGCACCCCGGCCAGGAGCTTGCGGCCCGGCGGGCGGGCGCCGACCACGTCTGCCCACCGGCGCGGCTGCACCTCGATGGTGCGCGCATCACCGGCGCGCGCCGGCTGCTCGGCCCCGGCGGCCGCGAGCTTCTGCTCGGCGGCTTCGACGCCGTGCTCGACTGCGTCGGCTCGGGCGGCTCGCTCGAGGGGGCGATCGGCGCGGTGCGCCCGCGCGGCGTCGTCGCGCTCGCGGGAATGCCGGCCGCGCTTCGCGTCGACCTCGCGCTCGCGTGGCAACGCGAGGTCGAGATCCGCGGGGCCTACGGGTACGAGCGCGAGTTTGAGCAGGCGCTCGCACTCGCCCCGCGCCTCAAGCTCGGGCGGCTGGTGGCCGCCGCCTTCCCCCTGCGCGAGTTCCGCCGCGCGCTCGCGAGCGCGCCGCAGGAAGCCCGTCACGGGCGCCCGAAGACCGTCTTCGACCTGCGTCAGCGATGACGGAGCTCGCCAAGCCCAACGTGCAGAGGCCCGGCGCGCACGCCGCCGCGACGCCGGCGCTGATCGAGCGCGCGCGGCGGCCCTCGCGGGCGGCGCTTCAGCGCGAGGCGTGCGTGGTCGAGCTTGCCGAGCGCTCGCCACCGGTGCTCTTCCACGCGGGCGAATCGCTGCGCCTCGAGCGCCTGCCGGCCGGCGCGCGCGTCGTCTACGCGCCCCCGCCGCTACCCGGGGTGGCCGATCCGCGGGCGGCGATCGCCGCCGCGCTCGCGAACCCGCTCCGGATGGACCCGCTCGAGGCGCTGCTGCGCCCGGGGATGCGCCTGACGATTGCCTTTGACGACGTCTCGCTGCCGCTGCCGCCGATGCGCCCGCCGGACGTGCGCCAGCTGGTGATCGAGCAGCTGATCGAATGCGCCTATCGCGCTGGGGTCGATGACATCCATCTGATCGCGGCGCTCGGGGTGCACCGCCGCCTCACCGCCGAGGAGCTGCGGCACATCGTCGGCCGGCGGGTGTTCGACGCCTTCTACCCCGAGCGCCTCTACAACCACGACGCCGAGGATCCCGACGGGATCGTCTACATCGGGCGCACCGCCGCCGGCGAGGAGGTTGAGCTCAACCGTCGCGCGGCGGAGTCCGACCTGCTGATCTACGTCAACGTCAACTTCGTGACGATGGACGGCGGCCACAAGTCGGTGGCGGTGGGGCTTGGCACCTACCGGTCGCTGCGCGCCCACCACAACGTCCACACGCTCCGCCACTCACGCTCGTTCATCGATCCGCAGGCGAGCGAGCTGCACCGCTCCGCCCGCCGCCAGGGCGAGCTCGTGGAGGCGGCCGTGCCGGTTCTCCACGTCGAGACGACGCTCAACAACCGCATGTTCGCCGGGCCGCTCGCGTTCCTGGGCAAGCCGGAGGCACGCTGGAGCGCCCGCGAGCGGGCGCTGTTCGAGGCGACAAGGCGCACGCTCGCGCAGCTGCCCCCGCACGCCCGCCGCAAGCTGCTCCATCGCCAGCGCGCGCCGTACGCGCTGACCGGCGTCGCCGCGGGGGCGGTCGATGAGGTGCACGCGCTCTCGCTTGAGCGCTGCGCCTGGCAGCAGGCGGTGGCGGTCGACGGGCAGGCGGACGTCGTGACCGCCGGCCTGCCCTACATCTGCCCGTACAACGTCGACTCGATCATGAACCCGGTGCTGGTGATGTGCCTGGGGCTCGGCTACTTCTTCAACCTCTATCGCGGCCGGCCGCTCGTGCGCAAGGGAGGCGTCTTGATCTTCACCCATCCCGTCGCGCGCGAGTTCCATCCCGTCCACCATCCCTCCTACATCGACTTCTATGAGGAGGTGCTCCGCGAGAGCACCGATCCGGCCGAGATCGAGGCTCGCTGGGAGCGCCGCTACGCCGAGGATGAGTGGTACCGCCATCTGTACCGCACCTCCCATGCCTACCACGGCGTGCATCCCTTCTACATGTGGTACTGGGGCGCGCACGCGCTCGAGCACGTGGGCTGCGTGATCTTCGTCGGCGGCGATCCCGAGGCCTGCGCGCGGATGGGCTTCCGGCGCACCGACACCCTGCGCGATGCGCTCGAGCTGGCGCAGGATTTCGTCGGGCGGGAGTTCTCGCTGACGCACTTCCATTGCCCACCGCTGTTCTACTGCGAGGTCTCGTGATGCTCGGCGAGCAGGGCGATCAGCCCTGGTTGCGGGAGGCGGGCGCGCAGGCTGTCCGCGAGCTTGCGCAGCTGACGGTGCTGTTCCCGTTGACGCGCGTGCTCGCCTCCCCGCGCGTGATCGGTGCCGAGCTGCTGCTGAGCGCGCCGCAGCCGGCCGTGCTGGCGGCCAACCACGCGAGCGACATCGACACGCCCCTGATCCTGCAGGCGCTGCCGCGGCCGTTCCGGCGGCGCACGGTTGTGGCGGCCGCCGCTGATCGCTTCTACCGCGACCGCGCCCGCGCCGCCCTCACCACCCTGCTGTTCAACACCTTCCCCTTCGATCGTGGCGCCTCCCTGCGCGGGCTGCAGAGCGCAGCGCTCCTGCTGCGCGAGGGCTACAACGTGCTGCTCTACCCGCAGGCGACCCGCTCGGGTGGCTCGCTTGAGGGGTTTCGCACCGGCGTCGCGCGGCTGGCGATCGCCACCTCGAGCGCGCTGATCCCCGTCTACGTCGGTGGCAGCGCGCTCGTGATGCCGAAGGGCCGAGGGGTGATCCAGCGCGCACGCGTGACGGTCGCATTCGGGCGCTGGCTGACAGCGGTGGAGGACGAGCAGCCCCAGCAGCTGCTCGAGCGCCTGCAGCAGGCCGTCGCGACGCTGCGCGACGCCGCCGCACGGCCGCGGTCGCGCTGAGCGTGCGGCGCGGGCGCGGGCGGGCCCCCGGGGCTACGATCGCGGTTGTGAGCGCAACCGAACTCGGCCGAAGCACGCGCCCGAAGGTGGTCTTGGCGATCTGCTCCATGAGCCTTTTGATCGTCGGGCTCGACACGACGATCGTCAACGTCGCGCTGCCATCGATCCACCACGCGTTGCCCTCCTCGCTCGACGGGCTGCAGTGGACGATCGATGCCTACACGCTGGTGCTGGCGAGCCTCCTGGTCCTCTCCGGCTCGATGGCCGACCGACTCGGGCGCAAGCGCGTGTTCCTCTGCGGGCTTGCGATCTTCTCCACCGGCTCGCTCTTGTGCGGCCTGGCTCCAAGCCTCGAGGCGCTGATCGCCTCGCGCGCGCTGCAGGCGGTGGGTGGCTCGATGATGAATCCGGTCGCGCTGTCGATCATCCGCAACGTGTTCGAGGAGCCGCGCGAGCGGGCGCGGGCGATCGGCGTGTGGGGCGCCATGTTCGGCCTCTCGATGGCGCTCGGACCGGTGCTCGGAGGCGTCCTGATCGACTCCTTCAGCTGGCGCGCGGTGTTCTTCGTGAACGTGCCGGTCGGCCTTCTCGCGATCGCCCTGACCGCGTTGTTCGTCCCGGAGTCGCGCGCGGCGCGCCCGCGCGCGCTTGATCCGATCGGCCAGCTGCTGGTCGTCGTTGTGCTCGGCGCGCTCACCTACGCGATCATCGAGGGTCCCCGCCGCGGATGGGGCTCGGTCGAGATCCTGGCGCTGTTCGCGGCGGCCGCCGCCGCCTTCGTCGCGCTCATCCCCTTTGAGCTCCGTCGCCCCGAGCCGCTTTTGGAGCTGCGCTTCTTCCGCAGCGCGCCGTTCTCCGGCGCGAGCGCGATTGCCGTCTGCGCGTACGGCGCATTCGGCGGCTTTCTCTTCCTGAACACGCTCTACCTGCAGGACGTGCGGGGGCTCTCGGCGCTCGACGCCGGCCTCTACCTGCTGCCGATGGCATCGATGATGCTCGTGTTCGCGCCGCTCTCCGGGCGCGTGATCGGCAGTCGCGGAGCGCGGCCGTCGCTGGTCGTGGCGGGGGTCGCGATGACCGCCGCGGCGGCGATGCTCACCCAGCTTGAGCCGGCGACGAGCGCCCCCTACCTGCTCGGCTCCTACCTCGTATTCGGGTTGGGCTTCGGCTCGATCAACCCGCCGATCACGAACACGGCGGTGTCCGGCATGCCGCCCGCGCAGGCGGGCGTGGCCGGCGCGATCGCCTCCTCCAGCCGCCAGGTCGGCCAGACCCTCGGCGTGGCGCTGGTCGGCGCGATCGCCGGCTCGGGCAGCGTCGGCATCGCCATCGGCCGACAGTTCGCGGCCGCCGCCCACCCCGCCTTCTGGGTGATCGTCGGCCTTGCCGCCGCGGTGCTGGCGCTCGGCGCGCTCAGCACCACGCGCTGGGCGCAGCGCACCGCGCGGGCCACCGCCGAGCAGCTGCTTGGCGAGGGACCGTTGATCCCGGGCGAGCCGGCCTGAGCAGGGGAGGACGTACGCCCGAGCCCGAGCGCAGCGACGATCCGCGCATGAAGGCGGTCGAGCGGATGAGCGAGCTCGTGCCCGTCCCCGACGAGGGACGCGTGTTCGCCGGCGAGCGACGCGCCGGCTTCGCCGACTGCGCCCCAAGCGGTCGCATGCGCCTTGACGGCCTCGCCCGCTGGGTGCAGGACATCGCCTTCGACGATGTCGCCGACGCGGGCCTGGCGTTCGCCGCCGTCTGGGTGATCCGCCGCACGCGGATCAGCGTGCGCCGCTTCCCCCGGTTCGCCGAGCGCTGCCTGCTGCGCACCTTCTGCAGCGGGATCGGGCGGATGTGGGCCGAGCGGCGCACGACGATCTCGCTGCTCGGGCGCGAGACCCCCGACGTCGAGGCGCTGACCCTGTGGGTGCACCTCGATCCCTCAAGCTGGCGGCCATGCCCGCTGAGCGAGCGCGAGCTTGCCGTCTACGGCCAGCCGTACGGTTGGCGGCGGGTCAGCGCCAGGCTGCGCCACCCCTCGCCGGGCACAGCCCGCGAGCGCCAGCGCTTCTGCTTCCGCGCCACCGACTGCGACATCGCCGGGCACGTCAACAACGCCGCCTACTGGGAGGCGCTCGAGGAGGAGCTCTTATCCACCCAGGGCGCCGGCGAGCTGCGGACGGTGGACGCCGAGATCGAGCACCGCGCCGCCGCCCAGCCGGGTGAGGCGGTTGTGCTCGCCGATGGCCCCTGGCGCTGGATCACCTCGCCCGCGCGCGAGGTCCACGCCTCGCTGCTGCTCGCCCAGCTCGACCCGTGGCCGGGGTAGGCGCCGCGCGGCCGCTCCAGCCGACTGGAGCCGGATCGTCAGCCGGGTCGGCTGCGTGCCCCCGCGAGCGCGCGGGCGTGCTCGATCGCCTCGTGCTCGGCCTGCTCGCGCGCCGCCGCCGCTATGTCTGAGGCCAGCAGGTTGCGGCAGATCATCCTGGTGATGAAGAACAGCACGATCGGGACCACCCAGATCGCGATGTGGAAGATCAACAGCAGCGTCTGGTAGCCAAGCCCGACAAGCACGTACACGCGGTCGGCGGCCCCGAACACGAAGATCAGAAACACCCACGCGAGGAACGCGACTCCGAACGCGGTCCGGTTGGGCGCCTCGCGCGGCCGCTGTGCAAGGTTGTGCACGCCGTGGTCGCCCGTCAGCCTTGCCTCGACCCAGGGGAAGGCGACCAGCACCATCAGCACGATCCCTGGGAAGAACACCCCGCCCCAGACGGGGTTCGGGAACAGGGTGAAGTGGCCGATGGTGACATCGACGCTCGGCATCAGCCGCAGAGCGCCGATCAGCCAGCCCAGATACCAGTCCGGCTGCGCGCCGTTCTCGCTGGCCCACTCATGGAACGGGCCCCACTGCCACACCGGGTTGATCTGCACAAGCCCGCCGAGCAGGAAGAGGACGCCGACGGTGAAGAACATCAGCGCGAGCGAGCGCGGCGCTTGCGCCGGGAACAGCGGCGCTCCGACGATCCGCTTGTTGGTTGTCCGCTCGCTCTCCTTGAACTGGGTGTGGTGGCGCGCCGCGACCAGCGCCAGGTGCACGCCGATCAGCGTCGCCAGCAGCAGCGGCACAAGGAACACGTGCGCGATGTACATCCGGGAGAAGAACAGGTTGCGCCCCGGGAACGGCGCCCCGAAGATCAGCAACATCAGCGGCCCGCCGATGATCGGCACCGACAGCCCAACGCCGTAGCCGATCTGCAACCCGATCCCGGAGAGCAGATCGTCGACCAGCGAGTAGCCCATGTACCCCTCGAGGAACGAGGTGAACAGCAGGAGCAGGCCGATCGTCCACGTCAGCTCGCGCGGCTTGCGGAACGCGCCGGTGAAGAACACCCGCATCAGGTGCACGACGATCGCGGCGATGAACACGTCGGCCGCCCAGTGGTGGGTCTGGCGCATCAGGAGCCCCGCCTTGGCCTGGAAGCTCAGGTAGATCACCGACCGGTAGGCGGCGCTCATCGTCTGCCCGTCGAGCGGCTTGTAGGGACCGTGGTAGATCGTCTGCGCCGTGCTCGGGACGTAGAACAGCGAGATGTAGATACCGGTCGCGATCAGGACGATGAACGCGTACAGCGCCACCTCCCCGAGCAAGAACGACCAGTGGTCCGGGAAGACGTAGCGCATCACCGCGCGCAGCAGGACCGAGGTCGCCGTGCGCTCGTCGATGAAGCGGACGGGATCTTCGATCGGGTCCCTCCTCCTGCCGTTGGTGATGCTCATCTGCTCTGGCTGATCCTCGCGGTGTCGGTGTGCTCGATGACGCGCATCTGCTCCGTGCTTGTTGGTGCGTGTAGGTGCGTCGCGCCCACTTGCCTTCAGTACGTCCCGTAGATCGGCTTCTCGCGCACGTTCCACCAGCCCGGCCCGACGCGCGCGGAGAAGTTGCCGCCGGCCCGCAGGTAGCCGCTCGCATCGATGTACAGGGGCAGCTGTGGCAGCGGCCGTCCGGCCGGGCCGAAGATCACGGTGCCGCCGGTGAGCACGTCGAAGGTGGAGTAGTGACAGGGGCAGACCAGCGCGGGGCCCGGCTCGACCGGCGGGAACGTCGGCTTGCGGTAGAGCTCAATCGCGCAGCCCGCGTGGGTGCAGATCTTCGAGTAGGCGATGATCCCGTCGGGCGTCCAGTCGCGCCGGGCTGCGGGCAGCCGCAGCTGCGCCGGGTTGACGCGCATGATCACGATCGGCGAGCCGATGTTGTCCATCGGCGCGCCCTCGGGAAAGCCGCTGTAGAAGGTGTTCTCGAAGATCTCGTCGGCCAGCATTGGCCTGCCGTCGACGTCGACGATCCGCCGCCCGCGGTACCAGGGGGTGCGATCGAGCGGCGTCGTGTTCCAGAACGGGCCGAGCGAGAGCGCCGGCGCGATCGCGGCCAGGCCAAGCGTGCCGCCCGTCAGCCCAGCGGCCCCGAGCAGCAGCTTCTTGCGCGTGATGCGGCTGCCGGACTCGTGGATCATCTGCGCGATCTCGCTCTGCGCCTCCGGGTGCTCGGTCGGGTAGTCGTGCTCGATCTCCTCGGTCACCACCAGCCGCTTGGCGACGATCGTCAGCGCGATGCCGATGAAGATGAAGCACAACCCGAGCGTCGCGCCGAGGTACTCGTTCGGCAGCGCCAACGGCGAGAACATCGCGTAGCCGACGACGAAGCCGGCGGCGAACATCGCCGCGATCACCAGGCACGCCACCACCCAATTCTCCGCCCGTCGGTCGGGCTGGCCGGCGGGGATGATCCGGGCCCTGCCGTTGCCGGCCCCAGGTGGCGCACCGTTGTCGCCGCTCCTGGACCGCTCCGCCGACGCCGTGCGGCGTCCGAACAGCGGGGACATCATGCCTTCCTGAACCTCCTCGACACGAGCAGGCAGGCGATCAGGAGCAGCGGGATCCCGATCCACCAGGCGACCATGCCCTCCGGGATCGGACCGAGGTTCCCGATGCCCCAGCCGCCGCGGTTGTCGATCTTGTTGGTGTACAGCACGTACCTGATGATTGCGTTCAGCTGGGCGTTGGAGATCTGCTTGGTGCTGAAGCGCGGCATCAGGTAGGGCCCAACGCGCACCGCCTCGGCGATCTGGGTTGCGGTGACGCTGTGCAGCGGCGGCACCTTCGCGCCCGTCACATAGCCGCCCTCAGCTGCCAGCTGGTGGCATCCGGCGCAGTTGAGCGTGAACAGCTGGAAGCCCTCCGACAGCGACGCGCCCTTGGGATCGGGGTGTGGAATCCCAGGACCGGGGCCGAGCGAGGCCACGTACTCCACCAGCGAGCGCAGCTCCTTCTTGGAGAAGCGCACCGGCCCCTGATTGGGCTGCTCGTGGATGTTGCCGAGCGGCATGTAGCCAAGCGACAGGTAGAGATCGGCGGCCTGCGCGCCGACCCCCCGCAGCGACGGGCCCATCCCCGGGACGTTGCCCGCCCCCGGACGCGGCCGCTTGTAGATCCCCTGCCCGTCGACGCCGTGGCAGCTTGCGCAGTTGGCGGCAAACAGCTCCGCGCCGAGCTGGACGCTCGCGTGCGCGGGCTCATGGATCGGGCGCACGATCCCAAGCTCGGGCTGGGCCTCGGCGACACCCGCAAGCCCGAGCGCCAGCACGCTCGCCGCGAGCGCGATGCGCCCCGCCCGTCGTCCCAGCAGCGCTGTGATCAGCCGGCTCATGCCTGCTGGCACGCGGGTAGCAGGGGAACGCTGATCGCGGTCATCACGATCAGGACAAGCGCCACGAAGTTGACGCACATGCCCATCATCGCAAGCGATGCCACACGCCCGACCGGTGGCGGCGAGCCCTTGCCCTCGAGCTCGTGAGGAACGACCATCGCAACCTGGCGGCTGCGCCTGTACAGGGAGACGGCCACCGTTGTCGCCCCGATCGCCACCGCCAGCGCTCCAAGCGAGAGGCCAAGCACCCAGGCGTGCACGCTCAGGCTCGGGTTGCCATGAAGGCACTTATCCCAGGTGAAGTTCAAATCGATGACGAACTGCACCAGCCAGGCGAGCGCCCCGCCCAGGACGCCATACCACACCACCAGGTTGGACGCAAATTTCCTCATAGCCGTGGCGAGAGCAGGGTCAAGTACACGCAGATGATCAGAACATTTACCACGTGCCAGTAGAACGCGAGCCCGCGTACACCGATCCGCTGGTACCGTGGCAGCCCCTTGAGGAGGATGAACATCAGGATCGAGGCATCCGCCAGGATCCCGAGCAGGACGTGCGCGTGGTCGGTCGTCAGCAGGGTGAAGTAGATCGAGCCGTACGCGCTGCCCTGCGGGTGGAACTGCAAGTAGTCAAGGCGCCACAGGTAGATCTGGAAGCCGAGGTAGGCGGCCTGCCAGAACATCGCGAAGAAGATCAACAGCGCCGTCTCCCGCCGTCTGCCCGCCTGTGCCGCCTTCGCCGCACGCCACATCGGGATGCTCATCAGCACAACCACGCCGGTAGACACCGACACCTTGAGGATCTCGGGCATCGGCACCCCCGCGGGCGGCCAGTGGTGGGAGTCGAAGTCCAAATAGAAGTAGCTGCCGATCATCGTGCCGAACAGCGTCACCTCGGCGCACAGGAAGAGGACCGCCCCCCACCAGCCGGTGGGTTGCGGGGTGCGCCTGCGGGCCGCGGGCGCGACACCCGCCGCCCCGCGCCCGGCGGGCAGCTGAACGTCGCTCACGCGTGCGCCTCCTGCTCGTAGGCCATCACGCCATGGCGGCTGAGCGACTCCCAGTGCCACCCGATCAGCGTGCAGCCGAGCACGACCACAAAGCCCGCGGCGATCCAGTAGTGCGTGAGCACCAGCGAGGCGAACACCGCCGTCAGCGACGCCGCCGTCAACAGCGGCCAGATCGAGGAGGATGGCATCTCCAGGACCTCCTCGAGCTCAGCATCCTGCACGGTCGAGGATGGCGTCTGGTGGCCGAGCTCCATCAGCCCCTCGCCCCGCTCAAGCCGCCGGTTGTCACGCTCGCGATCGGCCGTATCCCACATCGGGTACGGGCTTGAGACGGTTGGGATCACCGGGTAGTTGTAGACGGGCGGCGGCGAGGTGGTCGACCATTCGAGCGTGTCGCCGCCCCACGGGTCGTTGCCCGCCGGCTCCCCGCGCCACAGGCTCCACGCCAGGTTCGCGAAGATCGTCAACAGCCCCGCCAGCAAGATGTAGGCGCCGATCGTCTCGGACAGGTTGTAGCCGGCCCAGCCAAGCCCAGAGGGGTAGGTCCAGTTGCGTCGCGGCATGCCGATGATCCCGACGATGTGCATCGGCATGAAGGTCACCATCGTGCCCAGTGCCGTCAGCCAGAAGCTGACCTGCCCCCAGCGCTCCCGGTACATCTTGCCGGTGACCTTCGGGAACCAGAAGTACATCCCGCCGAGGATCGGGAACACCGCAGCGCCAAAGATCACGAAGTGGAAGTGCGCGACGACGTAGTAGGAGTCGTGCACCTGCTGGTCGAAGGGGATCGCCGCCAGCGTGATCCCCGACAAGCCGCCGATGATGAAGTAGACGATGAAGCCGCAGATGAACAGCAGCGGCGTCTTGAACTGCGGCTTGCCGCTGACGATCGTCGCGATCCAGGAGAAGATCTGGATCGCGGAGGGGATCGTGATGATCAGGCTCGCGGCGGTGAAGTAGACGTACACGATCGTCGCGAAGCCCACCGTGAGCATGTGGTGCACCCACACTCCAAAGCCGAGGAAGGCCACGAGGATCTCCGCCAGCGCGACCAAGGGGAAGGCCACCATCCGCCGGTGCGAGAAGGTGGGGATGATCGCGGTCGCGATCGCAAACGCCGGCAGGATGATGATGTAGACCTCGGGGTGGCCGAAGATCCAGAACAGGTTCTGCCACAGCAGCGGATCGCCACCGAAGTGGGGGTCGTAGAAGTGGAAGCCGAGCTCGCGGTCGAGCTCGAGGAAGATGCAGGCGACCGTCAGCGACGGCAGCGCGAACAGCAGCGCAAGCGACGTCGCCAAGAACGCGTAGCAGAACAGCGGCATCCGGTTCAGCGACATCCCCGGGGCGCGCATCTTGAAGATCGTGACGATGAAGTTGATTGACGCCATCGTCGAAGAGATGCCGTTGAAGATCAGGCCGTAGCCGTAGAAGTCGATGTTGTTGCCGGGGTCAAACGCGCGCTCGGCCAACGGCACGTAATCGAACCAGCCCGCGTTCGGGGCATGCCCGTTGGCGAGCGAGTAGTACATGAACAGGCCGGAGGCGAGATACACCCAGTAGGAGAGCGCGTTCATCCGCGGGAACGCCATGTCGCGCGCGCCGATCATCAGCGGCAGCAGGTAGTTGCCGAACGCACCCGTCGTCATCGGGATCACGAACAAGAAGATCATCGTGATCCCGTGCATCGTGAACACCTCGTCGTAGGCCTGCGGGCCGATCAGATGGTTGTTCGGAGTCATCAGCTGCGTGCGGATGATCTCCGCCTCGACGCCGCCCGCCCCGAAGAAGGCCAGGGCGGTGAAGAAGTACATGATCCCGATCCGCTTGTGATCGGTGGTCATCAGCCAGCCGAGCACGCCGGCACGCGGAGCCCAGATCTTCTCCAGGCGCTCGACGTGACGTTGACCTGCGGGGGTGATGACTGTGGCCATTACGCGCGGCCCTCCAGTGCTCCGTCGGCGATCGTGCTGCTCACTTCAAGCTCTCCAGATAGGCGACGATGTCCTTGATCTGCGCGGGCGGGACGCCCAGGTCGGGCATCTGCACGCCGGGTTTGATCGCCTGCGGGTTGGCGATCCACTTGCTCATCCAGTAAGGGGTGTTCGGGATCGTAAGCGCTGCGAGCGTCGCGCGCGAGCCGACGTGCGTCAGGTTCGGCCCGACGTCGCCCCTGGCGGGGGTGCCGGCGATCGTGTGGCAGCTCGCGCACTGATCCGAGAGGAAGTAGGCCTCGCCGAGGCGCTCGGCGTTGGTGCTCGGTTTGGCGGCGAGGCGCTCCTGCCCGTGCAGCCAGGCCTCGAACTGGGCCTTGGGCTGGGCGAACACCCACAGCGCCATGCGCGCGTGCTCAAGCCCGCAGAACTGCGAGCACTGGCCGCGGTAGGCGCCGGGGTTCGACGCGTACAGAAGCACCCGATTGAGGCGCCCGGGGATCATGTCGATCTTGCGGTTCAGCGACGGAACCCAGAAGCTGTGGATCACATCCCCGGTGGTGGCGACCACGTTGATGCGCGTGCGCGTCGGGATGTGAATCTCGTTCGCGGTGACGACACCCGTTCCCGGGTAGTCCACCTCCCACCACCACTGGCGGCCGATCACGTGGATCGTCATCGCGGTGCTCTTCGGACTGGGCGGCGAGGTCTTGCCCACCAGGTAGACGTCCGCCACCGCGAACAGGACCACGAGCACCACCGCGGGGATCGCGATCCCAAACACCAGCACCATGATCTGGGGAACGCTCTCGCGCGTGCCGAAGAAGGGCAGGCCCGGCCGCTTGCGCGTGATGTAGCCGATCAGGAGCATCGCGAGCGCCCCGAGCAGCACGACCGCCCCGGCCCCCAGCATCCACCACCACAGCAGCATGATGTCGTGCGCCTGAGGGCTGTGGTCGTTGAGCATGTTCTGCTTGCCGCCGCAACCGGCCAAAAGCAGCGCGCAGCCGCCGATCGCCGCCGCCGTGGCGCTGCGGCGGCCCCGCCGAGCGGGGGTGGCGCGCTGGGCGGGCGTGGCAGTGCCCGCGGGGCGCTTGCGCGAAGGTCGGCGAGTGAGGCGGTTCAAGGCCGTGAGCTTGAGCACAAACGGACTGGTCGCTGGACGATGCTGGAGAGTACGGCAGAACGGCCCTTCGGCGACGGCTGCCTCGCCGGTGGGGCCCCGCCACCACCCCTTCGAGAACGCGCCCACCGGGGTGGCAGAGCGCGCGGATCCTATTTGCTGCGCCGGTCAGACCAACTTCGCGAGTTCGATCGCTGACCGCGGAGGGCCGCCCCTTGATGTCAGAAAAATGACTTAGCCTGCCCCCAGCCGCGCCCGCAGCTGCGCCAAGAGCGGCTCCGGGGCCGGGGCAACGGACAGCCAGGCTCGGTCCCGTGCCTCGAGCAGGCCCTCGTCGACGGCGTGGTCGAGGAAGGCGAGCAGGCTGTCGTAGTAGCCCTCGACGTTGATCAGGCCGCAGGGCTTGGCGTGAAGCCCCAGCTGTGCCCAGGTGAGCATCTCGATCAGCTCGTCGAGCGTCCCCGTGCCGCCTGGGAGCGCGATGAACGCCTCCGCCAGCTCGAACATGGTCAGCTTGCGCTCGTGCATGGAGGAGACGATGCGCAGCTCCGTGACCGAGCGATGAGCCGCCTCGCGCTCGGCCAGATGACCGGGGATCACGCCGACCACACGGCCGCCGGCGGCGAGCGCCGCGTCCGCCAGCACCCCCATCAGCCCAAGCCCACCGCCGCCGTAGATGAGCTCGATCCCCTCACGCGCCAGGAGCCTGCCGAGCGAGCTGGCGCTGGCGGCGTAGGCGGGGCGTCGGCCTTGGTGCGAGCCTGCATAGACGCAGATGCGCCGCGGCTGAACGGCGTCCGCTTGAGCCCGGATCCTCGCTTCCATAGAGCCGATTCTTGCGCTTTGCAAGCCGCGGGCCGCAGGTAGACTTCGGCGGGGATGCCCAAGCAGCAGCGGATCATGCGCCTAGAGCAGCGCAGCCAGCTGGCCGCGATGCAGCAGCTCGAGAGCCGCTCGGACGAGGAGCTCGAGGCCGAGACCCGCTATCGCGCCGCTGCGCAGGCGATCCTTGGCGCGCGCGCGGCCGAGCGCTACGACGCCAAGAAGGCACGGATGCACTTTCAGAGGGCGCTTGCCGCGGCGCGCCCGCAGGAGCGGCTCGCGCTGCGCCGGATGGCGGATGCCTCGCTCGCGCTCGCCGAGCGGCGCGCCGATGATCTCAAGGCCGCGACAGAGCGGCTCGGGGTCGAGGCGCTGACCAAGGGGCAGCTGCGCGGCCTCAAGTTCATGGGCTTGGTCGCGCCTCCCTCGAGCGCCGGGATCATCGCGCGGGTTCGCGGGATCCTGATCCTGCTTGCGCTGATCGCCGCCGTGCTCTTCGCCGCCTTTGGGATCGTCACCGGCATCGCCGATGCGGCCGGCGGGCTGCGGTTCGATCTGCGCATCTTCTGGTCGGCGCTTTTGGTGATCGCTGCCGTCGTCACGCTCGTGATCGTCGGCCGCCGCCGCCAGAAGGCGGCGAAGGCCAGGCGCGACGAGCAGCTTGCCGCCGCTCGCCGAGCCTAGGTCGGCGCTGGCCCCCCTCGCCGGTCGCGCGTTGCTCCACCACCGCCCTCCCCGGCGATAATCGGCGCTGTGATGGGGCTGGCCCCGCTGCTCGACGCCTACGAGAACGTGATCCTTGATCTCGACGGCTGCGTCTGGGTTGGCACGCAGCCGACCCGGGGCGCGGCCGATGCGATCGCCGCGCTGCGCGCCGGTGGACGGCGGCTTGCGTTCCTCACCAACGATTCGCGCCGCTCCCCGGAGGAGTACGTGCGCAAGCTCTGGGGGGTGGGCGTGCGGGCATCGCTCGCGGAGGTCCTCACCGCCGGCGCCGCCCTGCAGTTCGCACTCGCTGGCCGCCCGCAGCGCCAAGGAGCGTTTGTGATCGGCTCGCCGGCGCTGCACCGTCATGTGGCCGAGGCCGGACTGCGGATCCTCAACGGCAGCCCGCGTGCCGAACGCGCCGAGGTGGTCGCGGTCGGGGGCCACGATCGGCTCGACTACGGCGAGCTGCGCACCGCCACGCGGGCCCTGCTCGCGGACGCCGAGTTGATCGCCGCCGATCGCGACCGCGTCTACCCGGGCGAGGATGGACCGCAGCCCGGCACCGGCGCAATCGTCGCAGCGCTGGAATTCGCCACCGGTCGGCGCGCGAGCATCGTCGGCAAGCCGGAGCGCGCGATGTTCGCGGCGGCGCTCGACCGCTTCGGCGGCGGGCGCACGCTGGTGATCGGCGACGGGCTTGACTCGGACCTGGCCGGGGCGGCGGCCCTCGGGCTCGACGGGGCGCTGGTCCTCAGCGGCTCCACCTCCGAGGAGCAGGCGCGCGCGGCTCTCGCGCGCGCCGAGGGGCGCCCAGTGCCGCGCGCGGTCGCGCGCGATCTGCACGAGCTCGTGCTCGGCAGCTGATGCGGCGCGCGTTCGTGCTGATCGTCAACCCTGCGGCCGGCGGCGGGCGCTCGGTTCGCGTGCTGCCCGCCGTGCGCAGGGCGCTTTGCGAGCGCGGGCTCGAGCACCGCGTGGAGCTGACCGCCAGCCTGGACCATGCCTGCGAGCTTGCGCGCGAAGCCGCGACCCGCGGCGAGACGCCGGTTGCGGTGGGTGGCGACGGCCTCGCGGGCGCGTTGGCGGGCGCCCTCGCCGGGCGAGGGATCCCGCTCGGCCTCATTCCCGGCGGTCGCGGCAACGACCTCGCGCGCGCGCTCGGCATCCCGCGAGAGCCCCGCGGCGCCTGCGCGGTGCTGGCAGCTGGTCGCGCGCGCACCCTCGATCTCGGCCTCGCCGGCGATCGCAGCTTCATCGGCGTCGCCAGTTGTGGCCTCGACTCCGACGTCAACCGGATCGCAAATGAGACCCGCCTGCCGCTTGCCAACCTCGTCTACGGATACGCGCTGGCGCGGGCGCTGCCCGCCTGGCGCCCGGCCCGCTTCAGCCTGCTGCTCGACGGCCACGAGCGTCGCGAGCTGCTCGGCTACAGCGTTGCGGTCGCGAACTCCGGCGTCTTCGGGGGCGGCATGAGGATCGCTCCGGATGCCTCGATGGAGGATGGTCTCCTTGACGTCGTGCTGATCGCGCATCTCCCGCGGTGGCGCTTTCTGGCGCTCGCCCCGAGCGTGTTCTCGGGCGCGCACGTGCGCCAGCCGAACGTGGAGGTGCTGCGGGCGCGCACGCTCGAGCTCGCGGCCGATCGCCCGTTCACCCTGTATGCGGACGGCGAGCCGCTCGCCGAGCTTCCGGTCAGGCTCGCCGTGAGGCCGGCTGCGATCAGGTTGCTCTGCGCGCCGACCGCAAGCGTGCGCGGAAACGAAGCAGCCGGGGCGCCGCAAGGCCAAGCGGCACGGTCGTGAGCGCGCTCCGCGCCAAGATCCTCGCCGCGCGTGCGCTCGGGGAGCTTGCTCGGCGTGCGCGCCGGGGCGGGGGCACGACCCTGCCGGGGCGGTTGCTGACCGCGCTCGAGCCGGACGCGGTTGGGCTGCTGGCTGCGCGGCTGCCGCGCGGCTGCGCGATCATCTCGGCGACCAACGGCAAGACCACCACCGCTGCGCTCGCCGCCTCGATCCTTGCGCGTGCCGGGATCGCGCTCGTGCACAACCGCACCGGCGCAAACATGCCCGGCGGGGTCGCCGCGGCCCTGCTCGAGGCGGCCGCCCGCGACGGGCGGATGCGCGGCCAGCTTGGCCTCTTCGAGGTTGATGAGTTTTGGCTCGAGCCGCTCGCCCGCGAGCTGCGCCCGCGCGCTGTGCTGCTCGGCAACCTGTTCCGGGACCAGCTCGATCGCTACGGCGAGCTTGAGGCGATCGCCGACCGTTGGGCGGTGGCGGTCTCCCGGCTGCCGGCCGAAGCCCGGCTGGTGCTGAACGCCGATGACCCGCTGGTCGCGGACCTCGGCCGCGATCGCGCGCGCGTGCGGTACTTCGGCATCGAGGATCCCTCGGTTGGGCTGTCGGCGCTCCAGCACGCCTCGGACTCCAAGCACTGCCGCCGCTGCGGTGCCCCCTACAGCTACGAGGCCATCTACCTCGGTCACCTCGGCCGCTACAGCTGCCCCTCCTGTGCCCAGCGCCGACCCGAGCCGGAGGTGCGCGCCCAGGAGATCGAGCTCGCGGGCGTCCGCGGCTCCCGCTTCACGCTGCGCGTCGGCCGCGAGGAGGTGCGGATCGCGCTCGCCCTGCCCGGCCTCTACAACGTCTACAACGCGCTCGGCGCCGCAGCGCTCTGCCTTGAGCTAGGCCTCGACCCAAAGCAGATCGCCGCGGGTCTCGCCGCGGCCACGGCCGCCTTCGGCCGCGGCGAGACCCTTGAGCTTGATGGCCGGCGCCTCTCGCTTCTGTTGATCAAGAACCCCGCCGGAGCGAACGAGGTGATCCGCACGTTGACGTTGGAGGGCGGCGAGCTTGAGCTGCTGATCGTGCTCAACGACCGGATCGCCGACGGCCGCGACATCTCCTGGATCTGGGATGCGGACCTCGAGCAAATCGCCGGGCGAATCGCGCGCGCAGTGTGCGCGGGCACGCGTGCAGCAGAGCTCGCGCTGCGGCTGAAGTACGCGGGCGTGCCGGTCCCGCGGCTGCGGATCGAACCTCGGTTGCCCGCGGCGCTCGACGCCGCGCTTGCCGAAGGCGCGCGCGGGCCGCTGTATGTGCTTCCCACCTACACGGGGCTGCTCGAGCTGCGCAGGGAGCTCGAGCGTCGCGGCCTGCTCGCCCCCTACTGGGCGCCTCCCACCGCCATTGCCAGCGCTCGCGAGGAGGCGCGGACGTGAGCAGCAGCGAGGAGGTGATCTGGCATGAGCTTGAGTGCGGCGGCTACGCCGCCGACCTCGGGCTCTGGCTCGAGCTCGCCGAGCGTCAGGAGGGGCCGGTGCTCGACATCGGCGCGGGCGTGGGACGGGTGGCGCTTGCGCTGGCCCGCGCCGGCCACCCCGTGGTGGCGCTGGACCGCGCGCCCGAGCTGCTCGAGGAGCTGGCGCGCCGCGCGCGCTCGCTCGCAGACCGCCAGCCGCTGCGAGGGGGCGGACCGCCGCAGCTGCGGACCGTCTGCGCCGACGCGCGCGACTTCGCGCTGGCGGAGCGCTTCGCGCTCTGCCTGGTGCCGATGCAGACGGTGCAACTGCTCGGTGGTCCCGCTGGTCGCTCGGCGTTCTTCAGGCGGGCGGCCGCGCACCTGCTGCCGGGGGGCCTTGTGGCGTTGGCGATCGTCGAGCGGCTCGAGCCGTTCGAGCTCGGCGCCGGCGCCCCCGCGCCGGAGAGCTGCGAGCGCGAGGGCCGCCTCTACCGCAGCCAGCCGACAGCCGTGCGCGTGGGACCCGAGCAGTTCGTGCTCGAACGTCGGCGCGAGGTGATCGGCCGCGACGGCGAGCGCCGCCTGCAGCGCAACGTGGTCGTGCTCGACCGCGTCGAGGCCGCAACGCTCGAGGCGGAGGCAGCGCGCGCGGGGCTGCAGGCGCGCGGACGGCGCGAGATCCCACCCACCCGCGAGCACGTCGGCAGCACGGTGGTGATGCTCGGTGCCTGAGCTGCGCGTCTGCGCGCTTTACCCGGATCTGATGAACATCTACGCCGATCGCGGCAACCTGCTGGTGCTCGAGCGCCGCTGCCGCTGGCGCGGGATCGGCTTTCGCCTCGGCGCGTCCGGCCTCGGCGAGCGGCTCGACCCGGATGGCGCCGACCTCTACTACATCGGCGGAGGCCAGGATCGCGACCAGCGCCTGTGCGCGCTCGACCTGCATCGGCGCAAGCGCGAGGCGCTGCATGCCGCTGCCGCGCGCGGCGCGGTGATCCTCGGAGTCTGCGGCGGCTACCAGCTGCTCGGATGCTCCTATGAGCTGGGCACGGAGAAGCTCCCGGGCGCGGAGCTCGTCGAGGCGCACACGGTGCGCTCCCCGCAGGCGCGCCTGGTCGGCAACGTCGCGATCGAGGTCGAGCTTGAGCCGGGCCGCCGGCGGGTGCTGGCGGGGTTTGAGAACCACGGAGGACGCACGTACCTGAAGACGCCGGCGCTGGCGCTCGGACGCGTGCTGCGCGGCCACGGCAACAACGGCCGCGACGGCCTCGAGGGGGTCCGCGCCGGCACCGTGCTCGGCACCTACCTGCACGGGCCGCTGCTGCCCAAGAACGCGTGGTTTGCCGACTGGCTGATCCAGACCGCGCTGCAGCTACCCGAGCCGTTGGAGGCGCTCGAGGACAGCCTTGAGCGCTCGGCCCACGCCGAGGCCTGCCGGGCGGCTGGGCTGGGATCGGCGCCCGGCCTCCGCCATCGCGCCTTCGGCCTGGCGCTGCGCGGCCGCCGGCGGGGCGGCCAGTAGCATGGCCGCCGGCGACGCCGTCGAGACGATGAGCTTTCACTTCTCCTCAGCGAAGAGCCGGCTGGTCGCCCTGGCTGCGGCGCTGGCGATCGCCGCGGTCGCGGCCGGCTGCGGATCGAGCGACGGGCCCCGCGGGGCGACCGCCGCGCTGCCCGGAGCAGGCCGCCCGCCGGTGACGATCGGCGATAAGAACTTCACCGAGCAGTTCATCCTGGGAGAGCTTTACGACCTGGCCTTGAGCGCGCAGGGCTACTCGGTCGTGCTCGACAAGAACATCGGCACGACGCAGATCACCTTGCGGGCGCTGGCGAGCGGCAAGCTCAACATGTACCCGGAGTACCTGAACGTGTTCGACAGCCAGATCGCCGGCTACCGCCGCAGCTTCAGGAGCGTGCGAGGCGCCTACCGCGCAGCGGCGCGGTGGGCGAGGCGCCACGGCCTTGCGCTGCTTGCGCCGACGCCCTTCGATGACACCGTCGGGATCGGGGTGCTCAGCTCCTACGCGCAGGCGCATGGGTTGACGACCCTCGCCAGCCTCCAGCGAGTCGCCGCGCAGCTGACGCTGGGCGTGCCGCCCCAGTTCGCCCAGAGCCCGAGCGGCCTGCCCGCGCTCGAGCGGGCCTACGACCTGCGGCCGGCGCATGTCGTCCCCATCTACATCGGCTCCCAGTACCAGGCGCTGGAGAAGGGCGCGATCGAGGCGGCGTATGTGCGGACGACCGATGGGGAGCTCACCGGCGCCACCTTCCGGGTGCTGGGCGATCCGCGTCAGCTGTTTGGGGTCGGCAACGTCGTGCCGGTGGTCACCGCACGGACGCTCGCCGCCGAGGGACCCGACTTTGCGCGCACGATCGAGCGCGTCGACCGGCTGCTGAGCACGCCGGTGATGCGCGAGCTGAACGCCGAGGTCGACCTGGACGGGAAGACGCCGCAGGCGGTGGCGCAGTCGTTCTTGCAGCAGCACGGGCTGATCCCGCCGGCCTCCTCGTCGAGCTGAGCGGCGGCCGTCCCCAAGCTGCCCTCAGCGGCCGCTCGAGCCAAAGCCGCGGGCCCCGCGCGAGGAGCTTGCGAGCGCGCGGGCCTCACGCACCCCCACCTCCGGCAGCGCGACCAGCACAAGCTGCGCGATCCGCTCGCCTGCCCGATACGAGAAGGTCCGCTCGCGGTCGGCGTTCAAAAGCAGCACCTCGACCTCTCCGCGGTAGCCTGAGTCGATCAGCCCGGGGGCGTTGGCAAGCGCTATCCCATGCGCCCTTGCAAGCCCTGAGCGCGGCAGCAGCAGCCCGGCCATCCCCGCCGGGATCTCGAGCGCAAGCCCGGTGCGCACCGCCGCCCGCTCGCCGGGGGCGAGCGATCCCCCGTCGAGCGCGCACAGGTCAAGCCCCGCATCCCCCTCGTGCGCACGTGCGGGCAGCTTCGCGCGCGGGTCAAGCCGCAGCACGCGCAGCACCGCCGGACCGTCCATCAGCGGGCGCCTGCTAGCGCAAAGCGCTCGTAGCGGGCCGCAGCGGCCGCCGGCAGGCGGGCGCTGACCCGCACCCCCTCGGGCACCTCCTCCCGCTCGAGATCGCCGGCCAGCTGGTAGAGCTCGGCCAGCCGCGCACCCTCGGCGTAGGGGATCAGGAGCTCCACATCCCGCAGCGATCGCGCGAACTCCTGTGCGATCCGCTCGACCAGCGCCTGCAGCCCCTCCCCCGTGCGCGCGGAGACGAGCACCGCCCCGGGATGGCGCTTGGCGAGCGCTGCGCGCTGCTCGCCGTCGAGGAGGTCCGCCTTCGCCAGCACCAGCACCCGCCCGATCGCGCCCGCGCCGATCTCCTCGAGCACGTCCTCGACGGCGTTGGTCATCGCTGCGCGCTCCTCCTCGGGCGCCGAGGCATCGACGACGTGGAGGATCAGATCGGCGAGGCGCGTCTCCTCGAGCGTTGCGCCAAACGCCTCGACCAGCTGGTGGGGCAGCTTGCGGATGAAGCCGACCGTATCGCTCAGAAGGTAGTCCCGCCCCCCCGCGCGCAGCACGCGGGTGGTTGGATCGAGCGTGTGGAACAGCCTGTCGCGCACGCCGACCTGGGAGCCGGTGAGCGCGTTCAGCAGCGTTGACTTGCCGGCGTTCGTATAACCGGCGAGGGCCACGCTCGGCAGCTGCGCGCGCTGTCGCTCGGCGCGCATCACGGCCCGAGCCGAGCGAACGTGCGCGAGCCTGCGCTTGAGGACCGCGATCCGGTCGCGGGCCAGGCGGCGGTCGGTCTCGATCTGCGACTCGCCCGGCCCGCGTGTGCCGATGCCGCCGCCGAGCCGCTCCAAGTGCGACCACAGCCCGCGCATCCGCGCGAGGTTGTATTGAAGCTGGGCCAGCTCCACCTGCAGCTTGCCCTCGGCGGTGTGCGCATGGTCGGCGAAGATGTCGAGGATGATCGCGGTGCGATCGATCACGGGCAGCCCCAGCGCTCGCTCCAGATTGCGCTCCTGGCGCGGCGAGAGCTCGTCGTCGCAGGCGATCAGGTTCGCATCCGCCGCAGCTGCCTGGACCCCCAGCTGCTCGAGCTTGCCGGGTCCAAGGTAGGTGTTCGGGTGCGGCTGGGCCCGCCGCTGGATGAGCTTGCCGACGGCCGCCACCCCGGCGGTGCGCAGCAGCTCCCGCAGCTCGCCCAGCTCGCCGTCGCCGGCGCAGCCGAGGGGCTGGACGGCGATCATGAACGCCCGCTGACGGGCGCGCCCCCGCCCAGGAGAACGCGCCTCTTCCCCGCTCGGGCGCGTTGTGCCGTTGCGGCTCTGCATCAACTCAAAAGATGATGGTAGTCGCACGCTCGAGCGCGGCGCGAGGCCGCGCGCGCCGTGGTCAAAGCGGCGAGGGCGCCCGGGGGCGCTGATCAGAGCGCGCGCAGCCGGCGCACAGCCTCGCGCAGCTGCTCGTCGGGCGTGCTCAGCGAGATGCGGAAGAAGCCCTCGCCGCTCGGCCCGTATGCGCCCCCCGGCGAGAGCACGACGCCAGCTCGCTCGAGCACGTGCTCGCAGTACGCCTCCGAGGAGGGAAAGCCCTGGGGGATCGGCGCCCACACGTAGATCGTCGCCCGCGGCCGGCTGACCCGCACGCCCGCCTGGGCGAGCGCGTCGCAGACGAGATCCCGCCGCCGCGCGTAGATCTCGCACATCGCCCGCACCTCGCGGTCGAGCGCGGGCGCGAGCGCCGCGGCGCCCGCGAGCTGGACGGCATCGAACAACCCCGAATCGACGTTTGACTTCAACCGCCAGTAGTGCTCGATCGCCTCCGCGTTGCCGACGATCGCGGCGCACCGCCAGCCGGTCATGTTGTAGCCCTTGGACAGCGAGAAGACCTCCACGCCGACCTCCTTTGCGCCAGGCGTGGCGAGAAACGACGGCGCGACATAGCCGTCATAGGTCGTCTCGCTGTAGGCGTTGTCGTGCACGGCGAGGATGTCATGTGCGCGCGCGAACGCCACCACATCCTCAAACAGCCCCTCGGGCGCGATTGCGCCGGTCGGGTTGTTCGGGTAGTTGAAGAACATCAACCGCGCTCGCCGGCGCACCTCCGCCGGGATCGCGTCGAGGTCGAAGGCGAACCCGCGCTCGGGATCGAGCGGCATCCGCACCACATCGCCGCCGGCGAGCAGCGGCCCGCCGCTGTAGACGGGATACCCGGGGTCGCTCACCAGGGCCACGTCGCCTGGGTCGAGGAACGCGAGGTTGAGGTTGAAGATGCACTCCTTGGCGCCGATCGCGGCCATCACCTCGCGCTCGGGGTCAAGCTCGACGCCGAACCGCCGCGCGTAGAAGTCGGCGACCGCGCGCCGGAACTCCGGGCGGCCGCGATTGGAGGGGTAGCGGTGCGTCCCCGGGTCGGCCACGGCCGCCTGCGCGGCGGCAACGATCGGCGGGTAGGTCGGCATGTCGGGATCGCCGATCCCAAGGCTGATCACCTCGACGCCGGCGGCCCGCTTGGCGGCGACCTTGCGCTCGAGCTCGGCGAACAGGTACGGCGGGATCCGCTCGAGTCGGCTACTCGGCCGCATGGAGCTCCTCCAGAAGCTCATCGCTGAGGGTGCCGGCGAAGACCGGCCGCGCCCAGCCGCTCAGCTCGATGCGCAAATCCTCGTCGACGGCGACCTCCAGCTCACCCCCGTCGAGCTCGACCGTCACCGGCGAGGCCCCGCCGGCGAGCACGTGCGCGACCGCGGCGCCGACCGCGCCGGTGCCGCTTGCGCTCGTCTCCCCGACGCCGCGCTCGAAGATCCGCGCGCGGATCCGGTCGGGTCCGAGCACCGCATACCAGGAGACGTTCGTGCGGTTCGGGAACAGCTCGTGGCGCTCGATCGCGGGGCCGTACTCGGCGACCGGCAGGCGCTCGAGCACGCCGGCCGACTCGACGCGGATCGCGCACTGCGGGTTGCCGACCTGCACGTGCTGGAAGCGCCAGCGCCGTCCGCCGGCGAGCAACTCGCCGCGGCCGTCGTCGCCGCCCGACGGGTAGTCGGCGGAGCGCAGGCGCGCCTGGCCCAGCTCGATCGTGCACGTCTGCTCGGAGGTGATGCGTGGGCGGATCTCCCCCGCCCGGGTCTCGATCGAGAAGCGCTCCGCGCGGGCGATGCCCCGCCGTCGCAGGTAGAGAGCCGCCTGGCGCGCCCCGTTTCCCGACAGCTCGGCCTCCGAGCCGTCGGGATTGAAGATCCGCAGCGCCGCCGCAAAGCCAGCCTCGCTCGGCTCGCCCAGCAGCAGCACGCCGTCGGCGCCGATTCCCGTGTGCGGCGCACACAGCCGGCGCACCCGCTCCGCGGTGAGCGGGAAGGGGAGTGCCCGTGCCTCGATGATCACGTAGTCGTTGCCAAGCGCCTGCCACTTCTCGAACCGCACGGCGCGCCAGTCTACGTCTCGCGGCGCGCCATCCTACCTCTGGCCCGGCCGGGCAGGCCGCGCCCCCGTCCACAGCGCAAGGATCTCGGCCGCTGCCTGCTGCGGCGTCAGCCCGGTGAGCTCCAGGCGGTGCGCGCCGGGCAGCTTGCGCATCCAGGTCAACTGGCGCCGGGCGTACTGGCGCGTGCGCCGCTTCAGCGCCTCGAGATCGCCCCGCGCAAGCTCCTCGAAGCCGAGCGCGCGGCGCGCGGTGGGCGAGGCGCCCGCGGCGAGCGCGCGCGCCACCTCGCGGGGCCCGCCGCCCGCCGCGATTCGCTCCGCCCGCCGTTCGATCCGCTCGTACAGCTGTGCGCGATCGAGCTCGAGCGCCACGAGCAGGGTCGGGTGGCGCGTCTGCGTGCTCCACAGCTGCGAGCGGGGCGCGCGGGGGCGGAGCTGGCCAGCCTCGTGCAGCTCCAGCGCCCGCACGATCCGCTGACTGTCGGAAGGGGCGATCGCCGCGGCCGCCCAGGGAGCCAGCGCGCGCAGGCGCTCGTGCAGCGCGGGCGCCCCGACTCGCGCCAGCTCCGCCTGCCAGCGCTCGCGCGCGCCGGGTGAAGGCGGCGGCAGCAGGTCCAGCTCGGCCAGCGCGGCGCGCAGATACAAGCCCGTGCCGCCGACGAGGAGCGGCCGCGCCCCCTCGGCGAGCAGGCGGTCAAGCTCGGCGTGGGCGAGTCGCGCGTAGCGCCCGACGCTGAAGCTCTCCGACACCGGCACGAACGCGAGCAGGCGGTGCTCGAGCTCGGATTGGGCGAGCGCGTCGGCGGCGCCGGTCAGCGTCTCAAGCCCTCGATAGACCTGGAGGGCGTCCGCCGAGATCGCGACGGGACGCTCGCCGCGTGCGCGCAGTAGCCGCGCGAGCTCCACGGCCACCGCCGTCTTGCCGACGGCGGTGGGCCCGAACAACGCGATCACCGCTTCGTAGGCCACCTCCCGGAGTATCGTTGCCGTGCAGTGATGCCTGCGAGGCCGCCGCGATGAGCATCAGAGTCGGAGCGGGAATCTCGACCGCCGCCGAGCCTCCCAGCGCCGCCGGCGAGGCGGCGGGCCGCGCCGCCGAGGGCCTGTCCGGGGCGCGCCCCGAGCTCGCGCTCCTGTTCGCAAGCGGCTCGCACCTTCATGAGGCGCAGGCGCTGCTCGACGGGATCGAAGCCGAGCTGGCGCCTTTGGCACTTGCCGGCTGCGGGGCCGGCGGGGTGCTCGGGGAGGGCCGAGAGCACGAGTCGGGCAGCGCAGTCGCGGTGCTTGCGATCGCCTTCGACGGCGGCGGCACGGCCCGGACCTTCCGCCTCGACCCCGGCGAGGAGGGGCTCGAGCAGCTGCCCGTGCTCGCCGGCTGCACGGGGGCGCTGCTGCTCGCCGACCCGTACACGTTCCCGACCGAGCTGGCGCTGGCGGAGCTCTCCGACCGAGCGCCGGGGATCCCGGTGCTCGGGGGGCTCGCAAGCGCGCGCACCGATGGGGGCACGCCGCTCTTTTACGACGGGCAGCTCCAGCTCGGCGGCGCGGTCGCCGTCACCTTCAAGGACGTCGAGCTGCTGCCATGCGTATCACAGGGCGCGGCGCCGCTGGGGCGGGAGCTGACGATCACCGCCGCCGAGGGCAACCTGATCCACGAGCTCGCCGGCCAGCCCGCGCTTGCCGCAATCCGCCAGGTGATCGGCGAGCTGAGCCCGCGCGAGCGGATGCTGATCGCCTCCGGGCTGCTCGTCGGGATCGTGATCGACAGCGGCAAGCCCGAGTTCGTCCAGGGGGACTTCCTCGTGCGCGGGGTGCTCGGGGCCGACCCCGACAGCGGCGCCGTGGCAGTCGCAGCGCCGGTCCGCGCCGGCCAGGTGATCCGCCTGCACGCACGGGACGCCCGCTCCGCCGATGATGATCTGCGGCGTGCCCTGCGGCTGCAGCGCGAGGCGTTGTCGGGACGGGCGCCGGCGGGTGCGCTCGTCTTCTCCTGCAACGGCCGCGGGCGAGCGATGTTCGGCGCGCGCGACCACGATGCCAGCGTCCTTGTCGAGGAGCTCGGCGAGGTGCCGTCCGCTGGCTTCTTCGCCGCCGGCGAGATCGGGCCGGTCGGTGGACGCAGCTTCCTCCACGGGTTCACCGCCACGATCGCCGCGTTCGTGTGAGCGCGATGCGGCTCGCGGGCGCGCGCACACTGCTGACCGGCGCCACCGGCGGGATCGGGCGCGCGATCGCGGCCGCGTTAGCGGCGGCCGGGGCACGGCTGATCCTCACCGCGCGTCGAGCCGACGCGCTCGATCAGCTCGCGGCGGAGCTGGGCGCGCAGGCGTTCGCCTGCGATTTGTCCGACCGCGTGGCGCTCGCCAGCCTGTGTCAGCGGGCGCAGGGGGTCGAGGTGCTGATCGCCAACGCGGCGCTGCCCGCAAGCGGCCGGCTGGATCAGCTCAGCCAGGAGCGGATCGACCACATGCTCGAAGTCAACCTGCGCGCGCCGATCGCGCTTGCACGCGCGCTTGCGCCGGCGATGGCTGCGCGCGGCCGAGGGCATCTGGTGTTCATCTCCTCGTTGTCCGGCCGCGCGGCGATGCCGTCCTCCTCGATCTACTCGGCGACGAAGTTCGGGCTGCGCGGCTTCGCGCTCGCGCTGCGCGAGGACTTGCGCGAGCTCGGGGTCGGCGTCTCGGTGGTGCTGCCGGGCTTCGTCCGCGATGCCGGCATGTTCGCGGACGCCGGCGTGAGGCTCCCGCCCGGAGTGGGGACGCGCACGCCGGAGGACGTCGCGCGCGCGGTGATCGATGCGATCGAGCGCAACCGCGCCGAGGTGACGGTGGCGCCGGTCGCCCTCGCGGTTGGCGCGACGCTGGCGGGAGTGGCGCCGGAGCTGGCGGCCGCGGTCAGCCGCCGCCTCGGCAGCGAGCGGATCGCCCGCGAGCTGGCGGCCGGCCAGGCGGGCAAGCGCTAGCCGCCAGCGGCATCCCTCAGGCAGGCGAGCAAGCGCTGGCGGCAGGGCTCATCGCCGCGATCCTGTCGCGGCCCTCAGTCGGCGAGCGCGTGCTCCCGCGTGACCCGGGCCAGCACCTCCATGATCTCGTCGGCCAGCCGCGCGCCATCGCTGGCGCGTTCGGGGGTGGCGCGGACGCGGACGATCACCTCGCCCCCATCGATCTCCTCGAGCAGGACGCCGACGTGCGAGCCCCGCACAGGCGTGTGCACCTCCTGGTCGAGCAGAGCCTGCAGCTGCGAGAGCCGCACCCGCGTGCCGAGCCGCACCTTCACGTCGACCGAGTCGGGTTCGCGGAGCGGCACGACCGCAGCCGAGAGCACCATCGTGTTCGGGATCATGATCCGGTCCTCTCCACGTGCGAGCGTGGTGTAGAGGAGTCCGAGCTCCGAGACGATGCCCTCCGCTCCCCCCGCGAGCGCGCCCGCCTGCAGGCGCACGCGCTCCCCGACCCGGAACGGCCGCGCGGACAGCAGCACGAGGCCGGCGATCAGGTTCCCGATCGTCTGCTGCGCGGCGAGACCGAGCACGATTGCCGTGAAGGCGCCGCCCACGGCCAGGCTCTGACCCGAGATGCCGGCGATGTGCAAGGCGACGATCAGCGCCAGCGCGATCGCCACGAGCCGCACGAGAAAGCCCACGGTGCCGGCGGTCGCCGGGTCCATGCGCCGCAGGAACGTCGGGCCCACCGCTCTGCCCAGCTCGCGCGCAGCCGCCCAGCCGAGGATGAAGACCGCGACCGCCGTGCCGTACTCGATCAGCGATTCGAGCCCGGCGTTGCCGCGGTACGGACCCGTCCCATGTGGGCCGATGCGATGCTCGCCCAGGAGCACATGACGCATCGAGTAGACGACCAGCACACCCGCCAGCAGCGCGAGCGTCGCCACCGCCGCGCGGCGTGCCCTGCGCACGGTCTTCTCGTTGGACTCGAGCGTCAGCCCGACGGCCTCCCACGCCTCGCTGCGCGTCTCGAACATCCGATCCGGCATCAGCTCGCGGGGATCGAAGGCCCTCGGCATCTGTCGCGGTCGTCGCCTCATCTTTGCCTCATCGTAGGCGCCGAGCACAGTTTCGCGGCTGTGGCCATCCTCACACTCAAGCTCGCCCGGCAACCCGTGGCGGCCAGCCAGAGTACGCCGCAGCTCACAGCAACCGCTGCTGGGCCGGCCCGGCGCGCGCTGCCCCCGCCGACCGAAGCCCCGCCGGCGAGGGCGCGCCGCCGCCCCTTGCCACGCCGCCGTCGAGCTTGCGCGCGAGCTCCTGCGGGTCACCGTGGACGAGCGCCGCAAGCCGCGCCCGCTCCGCCCTTGGCGCATATGCGCCGCGGGCGTAGAGCCGCTCATAGCGTTCGATGAGCTCGGGATGGTGGTCGCGCAGCCAGTCCATGAACAGCCCTCGCACCTCGCCGCGGAGGTGGAGCGCGATCCCGCTCACGTAGTCGGCCCCCGCCTCGTGCGCCAGCTCCAGGATCGGCTGAACCTGCTCCGGCCGGTCGTTGATGCCGGGCATCAACGGCGCGATCAGCACGCCGGTGCGGATGCCCGCCCGCTTGAGCTCGGCCACCGCCTCCAGCCGCGCGCGCGGATTTGGGCTGCGTGGCTCGCTCTCCCGCCAGGCGCGCTCGTCGAGCGTCGGCACCGACAGCGCCGCGCTGAACTGCGTGCGCGCCGCGATCTGCCGCATCAGCCCGAGATCCCGCAGCAAGAGCGGCGACTTGGTCAGCACCGAGCACGGGTTGGCCGCGTCCCGCAGCGCCTCCCAGATCCCCTCCATCAGCCGGTAGCGTCCCTCCACCCACTGGTAGGGGTCCGTGTTCGTGCCCAGCGCCACGTGCTCGCCGCTCCAGGACGGACGGGCCAGCTCGGCCCGCAGCAGCTCCGGCGCGTTGACCTTGACGACGATCTCCCGCTCGAAATCCCTCCCGGGATCAAAGTCCAGGTAGCGGTGAGTGGGGCGGGCGAAGCAGTAGACGCACGCGTGAGCGCAGCCGCGGTAGATGTTGATCGTCCAGCGAAAGGGCATCCGCGAGGCGGCCGGCACGCGATTGAGGATCGAGCGCGCGCGCACCTCGTAGAAGCGGGTGCCGAGCGCCTCGGGCGCCTCGAAGTGACGCACCACCGCCTCCTCGCGGTACCCGGGCAGACGCAGCCGGCCCGGCTCGGCGCTCAGCTGCAGGTTGCTCCAGCGCATCGAACATAGGTTCGCACATGCTCCGGACGCAACGGCGCCGGGCCCTTGCCGGCTCAACCCGTGGTGCGCCCGGCCTCGCCGGCTCAGCCCGCGGCGCGGCTCAGGATCGCCTCGCGGCCGGAGAGCGTTTGCGAGGTTGCGCCCGTGATCTCAACCTCGACCAGCTCCCCGGGTTGCGCGAGGCCGTCGAAGTTGACGACCTTGTTGTGGCGCGAGCGCCCGCGCAGGCGGCTCGGGTCGGT